>Ga0071330_1081423_pt1 | contig 132957 bp, 151 predicted proteins | sample GBScel77sediment_FD_63802 | JGI IMG/M metagenome (GOLD analysis project Ga0071330, IMG submission 63802) | Hot spring sediment microbial communities from Great Boiling Spring, Nevada - Cellulolytic enrichment Sediment 77C v2 (version 2) | ecosystem: Environmental > Aquatic > Thermal springs >... | reverse complement strand
TAATCCACAGACAACCAGTTAAATAGCCCCGCGGGGATTCGAACCCCGGTCGCGGGCTCCAAAGGCCCGCATGATTGACCGCTACACTATGGGGCTTTGTGTAATAAGTTAGTAAAAACACACCCTTCAGGTAGAATTCTTCAAGTGTTCTCTGCTTTAAGTTTGATACTGTCTTCCACCGGTAATGTTTTCAAGCTCCTCTGAAAGTCTCTCAGGGATGACATCGGGGCTAAAATACTTCGCCATTTTTGCTGCAGTGGTTGTTTTACCGTTTCCCTGAAGGCCGACAAGCATAATCTTGGCCTTTTTCAGCGGTATCTCAAGCCCATCTCCAACCCCACTGAGAAGTTCCTCATAAACTATTTTGCTCGGCGCCTACTCTGGCACAATATTTGTCGAGCCCTGTGATTCAGATTCAATAAAAATTGCCTTGATTAGAGTATTTAACCATCGTGAACAGCATTCTCCTCCAGATGATTACAGATGGGAAAGAATAGCTCTTAAGTGGTCAGATTTGTTAAACTCTCTCTGCAAACATTGAAGCTGCATCAACAACGTTCCCGCATTCGAAAGACTAAAGCCAGAGGATATCACTCACCTTATCAGACAATAAACTCTAACCCCTCCCCAAAGGGCGAGGGTTCCTGTCAAAGCAACATCCACATCACAGTTCGGTTATTCATCACATCTGAAAAGTCGGAAAATGACTTTCGAATAAGGGCCCGGACCGGGATTTGAACCCGGCTCCTGGGATCCACAGTCCCAGAGGATAGCCGCTACCCCATCCGGGCCATCGTTCGTAGATTTCTTAAGGACACAGATATATAAGCCTTTCCTCGGCGCTTGAAGTAATTAAAAAATCCTTGGGAAAGATTTATATAATTTGACAGAGAAGAGAATAAAATTCGAGGTGTTTGGAATGGAATTTAAAAGGAAACCACCAGTAAAAGTTGGGGATGTCAGAAAAGTAAGAATCGAAAGTTTGGGCAGCGGCGGAGATGGAATCGCAAGAATAGATGGATATATCGTTTTTGTGCCCAACACTCAAATCAATGATGTGGTGACGATAAGGATCGTCAAAGTTCTCAGAAATTATGGATTTGCGGAAGTAGTTGATTAAAGACTGTTCGCAATCTTCTCGATTTCTTCAAGATATTTTTTTATTTCTTTTAGGTCTTCTTTCATTTTCTTTATTCTCTCCTCGGCACCTTCCGGGATTATGGCACCGTGCTGAGATGGCTCAATTACCCCAGAATGCTCAAGGACTCTGAGAGAGTATCTAACCCTGTGTTTGGGCATGTTTAGTATCTCAGAAAGCCTGAAGATACCAATGGGCTGGTTATCTTTTACAGCTTTAAGAACTCTGAAATGTCTTAACGTCATTTCAACCTCATGTTTTAATTTTCTTAGACCCATTTCTATACCTCCCATTATATGTTTCAACAGAGTAGTATATATTAATTTTCTTTCACACTCCTTGTGAGCTGGAAGTCTTTCAAGGTGGAAGTTAACACAATTGAAGGGAAATTCATGAGTTCCTCCTCAACTTAACTCGAACAAGGTAAAACCATTCCCTCTTGTCTTCTGCCTTCTTCGATTTTATCACGTTGAAATTCTCTGGAAACTGGAACTCTCTGTCTTTCGATACAAAGAGTATTCTACCATCGTCTTTCAGTTTATCTAAGAATCTCTGAAGCGCTTTGAATGAATCTTCCGGTTCTAAAGTCAGATCGCAAAGGATCAGATCAAAATTAGGTAGCTTCGAAGTATCTATCTTGAAAGCGTCGTCTATTATAACTTCGACGTTGTTCCTGCTTTTCTCTATCTTCTTTAGCTCTTCTTCGAATTCTCTGCTGACTTCAATTCCTATTACTCGTTTAGCCTTCTCGCTTGCATAGAGCAGAAACCCACCCGCACTGCTTCCCAAATCTAAAACAACGTCTCCCTCTTTGATAATCCCCCACTCCATATCGAGTTCTTTGAGCTTGAAATATCCCTTCGGTTTCCCGCTCTCAAGGATCTCTATTTTTTCATCTCCTTTGACCTCATATGAAGGCTTGACGATATTTCCGTTAACCCTAACAAGTCCCCTCTTCACGGCTTCCTTGGCTTTGCTCCTCGAATCGAAATAGCCCTGAAGAACCAACCACTTGTCAATCCTCATCCCAGAAGAGGGACAGGTTTTCTTCTTTAAATTTAATTTTCTCTTTACCCTTTTCAGTCCATTTCATCCACTCCTCAGGGGCGATTCTCCCGGCGCCTCCGTGTTTTGTCAATCTTTCGCGAACCCTTATCAGAATTGGTGCGTTCACGCTGACTCCCGCAACAATCGCCTGCCCCTTTGTCAGCCCTGGAAGCTCGTCTATCAAATCTCTCCCAATGCTTTCTACGCTCCTTTTTATGTTCTCCTGATCCGCCGGATTGATTATCCTCATTACGATCTGAGTCATGCACTGGCTCAGAATGTCGCTGTCGATTTTCGATGGCCTTTGGCTGATCAGACAAACTCCGACACCGAATTTCCTCCCCTCACTCAGAATTGTCCTGAGGACTTTAAAGCTTCTCGATTCTCTTGATGCGAATCTGTGAGCCTCTTCGATTATTACGAAGACAGGATATTCTAAGCGCTCCCCGGAGTTCCCTTTTTCGGCGTTGATTCTTGCTTTTAGAATCCTTTTCATTAACGCTGATACCAGAATCTCCTGTTCCAGATCGCTCATCTCCGTCATCTGAAGGATACTCACCTGTCCGGGTTTTGCGAGGCTTTTTAGCTCCATGTGTCTGTAATCATCGATGAGATCAATCTCCTTCAGATATCTTTCTATCCTCCAGAGTAATCCCTTTGCAGTAGTTTCTTCGCTTTTTTCAAGCTCTTTGATTCTTTTTATTAAATCGCTAACAGTGAAGTGATTTCCGCTGAGATCTCTGTAGATTTTGTTGAGAATTGCCTCCATCTTGTCAGTTAGATTTGGAAGTATGTTCACGAGTTCGTCGAATTCAAGCTCGCTTAACCTTAGCTTTATGTCTTCTCTCCCGAAAATTCTGACATAGGGTCGGTAATCTCCATCTCTGAACTCATCCATGCCTTCGATTTCTTTGAGGGTGTAATACTCACCGTGGGGATCAAAAACGATTACGGCGGCTCTGTTGTATGGCTTCAGGAGCTCCTCGACAATCACACCGGCGAGGTAGCTCTTTCCACTTCCGGTGGATGCGAGAATCGCCATATGTTCACTAACGGCCAAAGCAGTATCGATCGTAACCGGGATGTCTTCCTCCCTGTTCAGTAGATATCCTATGTGCACGCTTCCGAATTCTTTTACCTTCTTTTTTAAAAGGGCTTCTTCTATGACTTCTCTTTCTGCAATATAAACAGGCTGCCCTGTTTTGGGTGGAATTCTTGGATTTATAAAACCCAATTTTTTGTCAAAATACCCCATTATTACGGCTTTTATCTCGTATAAATCGAACTCTCTGTTACTCATCCCAATTGTTCTCAAAATCTTTTCAGGTGGGACGGATGGATTCGATAAATAAAGATCGGGATACTGCCTCAGAGGATTCCGTTTCACAACACGACATAGGACTTTTCTACCGTTGTGGAGATAGTAGACGAACTCCCCGTTCTTTAAAAGGCTATTATCTGGAGTTATAAATTTGAATTCGTAAGGATTTTCGGCAGGCCCCTTTACGAGACCTATCGGTTTCATAAATCTACCTCCTCTATCAGTCTGAATTCGATCTCCGCAAGGATAATTTCAAGAACGTCTCGATACTCCGGGAAAAGTTCTATCAGTTTTGTCACTATATGCCGGGAAACTTCGATGTCCTTTTTTATCAGAAACGGGAGGTAAGGAATGCAAAGCTCTCCGTTTTTAACGTGTATTCTCTTTATCGAATCGTCATCGAGGATTTTCACATCGCTACCTATTTTCGGGAGATTTTTGGGATTTTCAAGTTTGGTATCCATGAGAGCGTAGCACCTTGTTATGTATTTTGGTTCCAAAATATCCGGTAAGAAGGATCTCAGCATATCCATGTCTCCTTTGCTAAGGTATTTCGTGAGCTCCTCCTCTTGGTGGTATATTGTTGCGGAAACTCCGATGATGTTATCCGTTAATACAAAAGATCCCACGCTTATCTCACCATCGACCTCAAACTCTCTCAGAGAATTAACTCTTATGACTTTCATTTCTAAACAGATGGTGGATTCAGTATTTTAACATTTCCAAAAGAGCTATAAGCAATCCCGTCAAAATTAAGGAAATTCCGGAGAGAATTACAAAATATCTTATCGATTTTATAACATCCTGAACGCTCGGCTCCCGACCGCAGTCTATCACGTATTTCCCTGGTTTTTCAAGCCTCACTCTAAGTAAGCCAGCCATTGCTGCAATCGAATTCCCGTTTAACTTTGGATTCTTTCTAATTCCACAAACGATTGCTCGCCTGCTTAAAAGAGCATAAAGCAGAAGAGACAGCCTTGAAGGGATATAATTCAGAACATCATCAACCCTCGCAGCTATCTTCCCGAACCTTTCGTATTTTCCAGTTCTGTATCCAAGCATGGCGTCGCAGGTGTTTACCGCTCTGTAGATTAGAGCTCCTTCGAGTCCAAAAAGAGCGTAATAAAACAGCGGAGATAACACCCCGTCCACAAAGTTTTCCGAAACGCTTTCGATCACCGCTGAACAGAGTTGCGGATCTGAAAGCTTCGAGGTATCTCTGCTGACGATCTTTTGAACATTTTCGGGCAGTATTCTGTCGTTATGTATGCAGTTTTTGGCATGTTCGACCATACTTCTTATAGAGATGGTTGAATAAAGCAGATAAGCCTGAGCCAGAATCTTAAAGGGAAATGGAAGGAATTCAGGAATTTTTGACAAGAAGTAAGCAAAAAGAACAGTTATCATTAATGTTATCCCTCCGAAAAATAGCGTGGGCGGCAATCTCTTATCCAAATATCCCACGATTTTTCCAAACCATACGGTCGGGTGAATCACTACGGGAGGCTCGGATTTAAGGATTTCGAACAATAAAGATAGGAGCAAAATCAATAATTTCATTGCTGCTCCGTTTATCTGACGTTTATTATCTTTTTGTTCCGATAATTTCTTAAAGATTAATATTGAGTCTTAACCAGTTATACCGAAAAATACTAATACGAGACTAATATAGATAACTAAAGATGGTATACCGAACATCAATTAGTCTTGACTCAAAAACATTAGATATACTTGAAGAACTCATAAGAAAAACAGGAAAGAGCGCAAGCGAGATTATAAGAGAGGCAGTCGCTACTTACTATGATTTAGAAGTCTCCTCTAAAGTATCAATAAAGGTTTTGAAAACATATATCGATTTCCTCTCAAAAGGTGAACACGTTATAGTTGATTTAGAGCACTGGGAAGCGATTTGGAAAATCCTGAATGAGGTTGCCGATGAGAAATTCTGGAAGCTAATCGAAGTTTCGGGACAGGAGCATGGCATACAATATTACAATAAGGGCCTAAGGGACATAAAAAGCATACTCGAATATATGGAGCCCGGAAATTTCTTCAGAATTAAAGAGGATGCCAAAAACTGCTTCACGTTAATATTAAGTTGTCCCTCTGAGATAAAATTCCTGAAAATATTTTTGGAGAACATTTTCAAAGCCCAAAACATTGATGTCGAAATTCGTGAGAGTATAGGAAAACTTAGAATAGTCTCTAAAAATGATTAAGGTTCCGCTTTTTCCTTAGTTAAGGCTTCTTTTATCTTTTCAATAAGTTCATCGTCACTTAATCCTTCTGTATCAATCTTCAAGGATTTTGCAATCTCTTCAAGTTTCTTCCTCTTTTCATCCTGAGATTTGAATTTTCCTTCTCTTAACTTTCTTTCGAATTCTATTAGTTCTATCTCAGCCTCTCTTTGTGCTTTTTTAAATTCACCGCTTGCTTTTCCGAGATTTCTTGCAATTTCCGGTAGCTTGCTTCCTCCAAATAGGATTACGATCAGCAGCAATATTATCATCAACTCGTTTGGGCCGATCATTTTCGTCACAAGCTATCCTTTTTTCTGGTATATATATCTATCTCCCTCATATCGTCGAGAGGGATGCCATATTTTATCTCCAATTCAAGCCTCTTCTTGGCTCTATTGTATTCAATGTAGAGTTTTCCGAGCTTTTTTGCGATATCTGTTAGGTTTTCGGGCCCCAAGAGAACAATGGCCAGCACGATTATCAAGATTAGTTCTTCCCATCCTATCATTGTAAGATGTTTTGGTTAAATTAATAAAAATCTTATCGAACAAACAATTTTTAAACAAAATTTCCAATGCTGATTAGCTTATGAAATTAATAATTGCTATCGATAGAGACAACGACCTCGGAAGAAAAACAGGTCTATCATCTCCAGTTATAGGTAGAGAGGCGTGCCTAAAAGCAGCGGAGAAACTCGGATTAACTGATCCGGAAGACAGCGATCTGAACACGATATACGGTGCCCTAAAGATCTATGACGAATTAAAGGATAAAGAGGACGTGGAAGTCATAATTGTGGCTGGAGATGAAAATGTCGGTATAATCTCAGATTCCAAAATATCAGATCAATTGGATTTTTTGAAAAAAACTACAAATGCTGATAGCGTTATCCTTGTAACAGATGGAAGCGAAGATGAATTCGTTATCCCGATTGTTGCCTCAAGGTTTAAAATTGATGGTATAAGACGTATAATCGTAAAACAAAGCAAAACCATCGAAAGCACCTTTTATCTCATTAAGAAAATGCTCGAAGATCCTAAGATTGCAAAATCCACTCTCACACCCCTTGGAGTTCTGCTGATAATATATTCTCTGTTCTCGATGATTGGTTTTTCGACGTGGGGTTACGGATTTCTAATATTTATCGTTGGAGTGTATTTTCTTCTGAAGGCCTACGGTATGGAAAACGTGGTTGAAGACTACTTCTCAAACCTGAAAAAATCTCTCTACGAGGGTAGATTTTCGTTCATAACAAATCTTATAGCTCTCATACTGATAATGGTCGGAATAATACAGGGGGTAAACAGTTTTTGGAGGCTTTTGAATGATACCGTAGCTCCGGGCCCCCTTATTCTTTTGGTAGCTTTTGTTTATTCAAGTGTGTGGTGGTTAATCTTTGCAGGTGTCAGCATAATCCTCGGGAAAGTTTTTGACGCATTCATAGAACGCAAATCGATCCTAAGATACTTTTCAATAATTTTTCTATTATTAGCCGCCGGACTAATCGTATGGGGGGGCTCCATTTTCATCCTTTCAACGACAACCGAAGCCTATTCGTATCTTAGAGATAATGCAGTTTCGTATTTCCTTATGGCTTTATTCGGTGGATTCCTCTCAGGATTCCTCGGACTAATCCCATATAGATTAAAGCAGACCTAACTCTTTTTTCAGAACGCAAGCCTGACAAACATTTTTTGGTGTTGGTTCTCCGCATATCTCACACTCATTCAATTCAATCTGGGGGAACATCTCCCTTAAGCAGGGGATGAGCTCTTCGAAACTTCTCATTACGGAAAACTTTCTTCCCGGATACTTGTTTTCAAATTCGTAAAGAAAATCCCTGACAATCGCTCTGACGGGAAAATAGCTGTAGGGACACTCATCTAAAGAGATCGGTAGCCCTTCAATTAGGGCGTAGGTTACTATTTCCTTCTCATAAAGTTCCCTCAAAGGTTTTATTCTCATTATCAGACCTTTTTGAACTCTCGAAGGAATCAGCCTTGCAAGTCTCTCGATGTCTGATTGAAGAAAATTCAGCAAAATTGTTTGAGTCTCGTCATCAAGATTGTGACCGGTTGCGAGTTTATCCGCACCGATTTCCCTCGCCTTTTTGTTAAGTAGGTATTTTCTGAAAACACCACAGTAAGTGCAGGGCTTTTTTCTGCCTCTTTTAGTCATCTCGTCTAACGTTAGACCTATTTCTCTCTCGAAGGAGACTACATAATGGGGGATCCCTAAATCCCTCGCGACTTTTTCCGCTATTTTTACCGTCGGTGGCCTGTATCCCTCTATCCCCTCATCGATAGTTATGGCATGAAATTCGAGGTCTCTTCTATCTCCGTAAAGCTCGATGAGAATGTGCGCTAAAACAACGCTGTCCTTGCCACCGCTCATTGCTATTGCTATTCTTTCCTCTCTTTCAATCATTCTGTACTTCCTTATACTTCTTTTAACGTTTTTTAAGACGTATTCTTTCAAGTGTTTTGAGCACAAATGCTTCCCCGAATGCCTTTGATAGTATACGGCCTCTCGATTGCACCTGCTACACTTCACGGAAAATTTTATTGAATGACGCTTTAAATAGATATGTGGATCTGATTGAAACTTACAAAAAAGTAGATCGGAAATCGGAGTGCGTCATGGATGCGATATTCGAAAACATGTGGGATTTTGAGTTCGTTCCAACCCATGCAATAGCGAGGCATTGCGGGATTAGTGAAGAGAAGGTGGAACCCATTTTAAAGAGATTAGCATCTATGAAACTTGTGGAGAACAAATACACCGAATACATCGGCTCCAGCTTCACATTCAAGGGTCTCTCAGTGTATTCTCTTAAAAGACTTGTCAGGAGAAATGTTATAGACATGCTTGGAAAGCTAATGGGTGAGGGTAAGGAGAGTGTGGTTTTCAACTGTTTCTCGGAGAGATATGGGGAACTCGTCTTGAAACTTCACAGAGTTGGATATCCAAGCTTCAAAAAGGTTAAAGAAAAAAGGGACTACGGAACCCTTCACTACACAGTTCTGACTGTCAGATCGGCAAAACGAGAGTTCACAGCTTTAAAAAGACTTTACGGGAGCGTCAGCGTTCCGAAACCGATAGCATGGGAGGGAAATGCTGTTGTTATGGAGCTGATAGATGCTAGGGAACTCTACAAAGTCAGGCTCGAAAATCCTGAGGAAATCCTCGAAATGATAATTGAGGAAATCAAAAAAATGTATGAGGCAGGAATCGTTCACGGAGATCTTAGCCAGTTCAATATCTTAGTAAGCGAGGAAGGTTTGTGGATTATCGACTTTCCCCAATCGGTTGACGTTAATGATGAGAAAGCTGACGATTATCTCATTAGAGATATCGAGAACGTTTTAAGCTACTTTGAAAGATCTTACGGCGTTAAGAAAAATTTAAATGAAGTTCTGGAATATGTAAAAGGAAAAACATGATAGTGTTTGGTGTTGATATTCTTCAAGGATCCTCCCATGGAAGAAACCAGAAATACGCTCTCCACGTCATCGATGGAGATCAAGAGTGGAGCAAAGAAGTATCTAAAAACAGATTATTCAGATTGATCAGAGAGAAAAAGCCAGATTACGTGGCGGTTGATAACATTTTCGAAATATTTAGAGATAAAAGAGATCTCGTTGGATTTTTGAAATCCATACCTCCCAATACGAAGTTAATCCAGACTGCTGGGAAAACTTCACTTCCAAAGCTCTCAAAGAGATTTGGCATCGATATTCATCCAAGAAATCCGTTTGATGAGGCAAGAGTGTCAGCTTTACTGACAAAATACGGTGTAGGAGAAATAGTCTCAATATTCACAGATAAAACCATAATCAAAGTGTCAAGAAATAGAAGCCTCGGAAAAGGAGGGTGGCGTCAAAACAAATACAAAAGAAAAGTCCATGATGCCGTCAGGAGGGTTTACAGAGAGATAAAAGAGATTTTGGACAGAAATGGATTAGATTATGTTGAAGAAGTTCGAAAGGGGTACGGCGGAATTAGCAGAGGTGTTTTTATCGTGAATGAGGCACGAGAAAGAGTTCCAATAAGCTCTTTCAAGCTGAGAGATGTTCAGGTGACGGTCGAAGCCGTTGAAAAAGACAAGATAGAATTCATACCGATAAGAAAGCAGAAAAACTATCTCATCGTTGGAATCGATCCCGGAACGACTGTCGGAGTGGCGCTAATCGATCTAAACGGGAATGTGATTGCTATAAGAAGCAAGAAATCTTGGAGCTATTCTGACGTCGTTGATTTCATACTAAGTCACGGAAAACCCGTTGTCATCGCAACGGATAAGAAGACTGTCCCGGACTACGTTAATAAGCTTAAGGCGTCGTTTAACTGCATCCTTTACTCTCCAAAAGAGGATTTGCCTGTAGAAAAGAAGAAAAACCTTGTGAGTAGCTATAAGATTCTGAACGATCATGAAAGGGATGCGTTAGCTGCAGCAATGGATGCATACAACTCTTATAAGAACAAATTGAAAAACATTGAAAAGAGAATTCCCATAGGTTATGATCTTGAGGAGATAAAAGCAGGAATAATTAAAGGTTTTTCGCTCAGAAATATGCTCGAAGCTAAAGAAGAAACAAAAAGTCAAGAGGTTGTTGCTGAGGTAACCTCGGAGGAAATAAAGAAGAGGGACAGAATTATCGCAAAATTAAAGGAAGAAAATCAAAAGCTCTACGAGGAGATCAGGAGATTGAAGCAGAAGATAAAGAGACTTGAAGATAAGATTTACACAATCTCCTCCGAAGAATACCGCAAGATAAGAGAGGAAAATCTTGTAAAGTCCTTGCAGTCAGAAATAGAGCAATTAAGGAAGATTATAAGGGAGAAAGATAAAACAATATGTGAGCTTAGAGAGAAATTGGAAGAACTGAAGAAAATAAAATACTTGGAATTCAAGGGATGGAAAGCGATAAGGGTTTTGAAGAAATTCACAAAAGATGAGATCGAAAAACTCGAAAAAGAGGGAATTGAAAGAGGAGATATAATCTACATAGAGAACGTTAGCGGTGCTGGGAAAACAAATGCCGAAATGCTTGTTAATTACGGGATTCGGGCTTTAATAGCAAAGGGTGACATGTCCCATCTTGCAAGGGAAGTATTCGAAAGGGAAAAGATACCCATCATCCCCGTTGAGAGGCTGGAAATCAAGGTTTTCGATGAATTTGTCCTCGTAAAGTCGAGCGAATTGGAGAAAAAGATAAAGGAAGCATTAGAAGAACTGGAAAGAAACAAACTCAAAAGACTTGAAGAGTTAATAATGGAATACAAGAACATGAGACGGTTTGAAAGCGGACAGTAAGCGTTATCTATCCGCTCGCTGAAAGTGTTCCATGAAACTCAGAGTTAACAGATATAAATGCGGTTACTGTGGTGCCTGTGTTGCAGTCTGCAAATATAACGCAAACGAGTTAATTGAAACTTTCCTTGAAATTTACGAGGATAAGTGTACTCTTTGCAAGATATGCGTTAAGGTCTGTCCCATGAACGCCTTAGAGGTGGTTGAATGATAGACTACGATGTAATCGTCGTCGGAGCGGGGCCTGCGGGAAGCATTGCTGCGAAAACAGCCGCCGAAAGAGGACTAAAAGTTCTTCTAATAGAAAAAAGACAAGAGATAGGAGTTCCTGTAAGATGTGCCGAAGGTGTCAGCAGGAACGGTTTGGAGCAATTCGTTAAGCCAGACAAAAAGTGGATCGCAAGCGAGATTGAGAGTGCCGAGATTATTTCTCCATCAGGGTATAGAGTAGAGCTCTCAGCGGAGAGAGCTGGAAACGAGGTGGGATATGTTCTTGAAAGAAAAATATTCGACAGATTTCTCGCGAAATTAGCATCGAAAGCGGGGGCTGAAGTGCTCACAAAAACCACCGCGGTGGATCTGAAAAGGGAGGACGGTTTTGTAAAACTAAAGATAAGGAGCATGGGCGAGGTAGAGGAACTGAAAACGAGGATAGTAATAGGTGCCGACGGGATCGAGAGCAGAATCGGAAAGATGGCTGGGATAGACACGACTCTAAAGCCCAATGAGATTGACAGTTGTGTTCAGTATCTCATGACAAACATAGATTTCGATGAGAGAAGAACATACTTCTGGATCGGGAAGAAATACGCTCCCGGCGGTTACATCTGGCTATTCCCTAAAGGGAAAGATGCTGCAAATGTTGGTGTAGGAGTAATGCCGAGTTTGGCAGAAAAAAACGCTAAGTGGTATCTCGACAGATTCGTAAGGGAAAAATTCCCCGATGGAGAGATATTAGAGGTCGTTGTGGGTGGAGTTCCCGTTAAGGGTGCAATCGAGACAGCCGTGACTGATAACGTTATGCTTGCCGGAGACGCAGCAAGACACGCAGATCCGATAACAGGAGGCGGCATAATCAACGCAATGAAAGCGGGATATTTCGCAGGGATAACTGCTTTTGAAGCTGTTAAAGCAGGAGATTATTCAAAAAAGTTCTTACAGAGATACGACGAAAGGTGGAAGAACGATTTCGGTAAGAATCTTGTCAGAAACAAAAAAATTCAGGAAAAACTATTGAAGCTTGATGACGATGTCATTGACAGATTAGCTCAAAGTTTGGAGGGGTTACCGATAGAAGAGATGAGTGTCAGAAGGTTAGCTTTAGAAGTTTTCAAAAAACATCCGAGGATATTCTGGGATCTAAAGGAGTTTTTGAAATAGGTATCGGAAATAACCACTTGGATACCATCAAAAAAAGCTATCTACAATTAGATACGACAAACCCGCTATGATAGGAATTGTAAAGTTGTCGTCAAACTTTTTGCCATCCGCTAAGCAAGACAAAACGGTAGCGACGAGAGATGGGAACCAAGATGTACCGAAAGATACGGAAAGGCTGAAGGAAACCACTATAAAAGAAGGGGCGGACAGACGTTTTTCAAATTGCTTTACTATACCGCTGATCCCATCTCCACCGAAAGCGCAACAAGCCGCGACAACGCATGCATTAGTGGGAAGCAGCGTGATAAGGGAGAAAGCCAATCCAGTGTAAAAATATCCAGCGAATCTCCTCTTTTCGTGCTCCCTTATGAGCTCTAAGTTGATTTTGTTTTTTAGCCTTAAGATCTCCAAAAAGAAAGCGAAAGCTGTTAGAGATAGAACGATGCTCCAAAGGATAAATCTGTCAAGATAAAAAAGAGATGGGATATAAAGTAATCCCAAAAAATGAATGGATTTTCTTGCAAGCTCTTTAGATCTCCTCAAATCTATCCCTGAGTTTTTCCATAACTTTCGGGAGGGTTGTGTATTCCATATCTTCCAAGGGGAGTCTGTGAGGCTCGAAAGGCCCATGCCTTCTGATGTACTCCGTGATCTCCATCGCCTTCTGTCTTGTGTAGTCAAAGGCGGGATCATCGAAGAGATCAACGGGTCCGATCAACCTTCCGTTTGCGAGCTGGAAGCCTGCTGCAACACATCTCGGAGGCCCGTCAAATCGGGTGCACTTCGCATATCTGAAAGGAACCGGCATTATCGGGCCGTTATGGCTACCTCTCATCCATCCGCTCACAAGGTGTGGAAATGCAAAGGGTTCCAAAATTTCTCCCACTGCAGGAAGACCGCTTTGAGCTCTGACTAAGGCAACGGGATCGTCTTTACCAACGTATTCTCCCGCGATCTGGTATAGCTTTTCGGTGCTCACGACAGCCACGGGCTCGTCGGCTGGAAGCTTCCCACCCGGCTTCGGATACACCCTCTTTATCACAAATCTCGATTTTGCACCGATTAAAGCTAGGATATCGTACATCTCCTCAGGTGCTTTCATCATCACCTTTTTGTGCTCGTAAATATCCCAGATCTCGAAGACGAAACCATTGTGGAGTGTAGGATCTATCACCAAACCGGCTGTGTTAAAGGGATCCGCAAACATCCTAAATATCGGGAGGTTAAACGCTCCCGGCTCCGTCTTATCCATCATGAATGCGATCAGAGGCTCTGCCTTCCTCTCTGTAAATTCCATTTCGGCAACACCGGGACCCATTCCTCTGATGTTCCCGCTAAAAGCGTCTTTAAGGAGATCTTGCCCAGCACCGTAGAGTTTTAGCTCTTTAGCAATCTCAGTTGCCTTCTCAAACGTCTCCCAAGCAAGTCTGTGAATTTCCTCGTTATCAACACCCTTCCTGTGAGTCATGAGGAGTTGTAAATCGTCTCCAGCTTTAAAAACGCGGAAATCGATAATAAGTCCACTATCTCTTGCTTCCTTTAACTTTTTTTCGGCAATTTCAACGAGTTCGTCGGCAACGCTGACGTGCCCCGGTAGTCCGCCAACATCTGCCTTTATAAGGCTAACGGTTATTTTGCTCATAGTGTCTAAATATTTCCAGGAGTTTTTTAAACTTTTCAAGTTAAATTTATATAGATCAGTGTAATTATGATTATGAAGGTGATGTTCATGTTAGAGAGGTGTCCTGTTGGTATTCCGGGAATGGATGAGATTTGCGGTGGCGGTTTTATCAGAGATCGATCTTACTTGGTTTCGGGGCCGACTGGTAGCGGAAAAACGATATTCGCAATGCAGTTTCTATACAGCGGTGCCGTTAATTATAACGAACCGGGAATATTCATAGCAACTGAGGAGAGACCCCAGCATTTAAGGGAGACTTTCACAACTTTCGGTTGGGACATCGAGAAACTCGAAGATGAGAACATGTTGGCGATAATAGATGCAACATCCGCAAAAATCGGATTACCAAGCGATGAGAAATTCGTAGACTTACGACCTTTCGATACAAGAAGTCTTATAGACAACATATTAACAATCCAAGACGAAATTCATGCATTGAGAGCCGCTTTAGATTCCACAACTTCTATCGGTTTCGCTATAAATAATATCGCAAAATTTAGAGTTGAATTACTGAAAATAGCCACAACTCTTGAAGTTCTTGGGCTGACATCAGTTATGACAGCAGAAGTTGTAGAAGAGGGACAGATTTCAAGATTTGGTGTGGAGAACTTTATCGTGGATGGGGTTATCGTTCTGTATTACACGAAAAAGGAAAACACAAGGGTAAGGGGGATCGAGGTATATAAAATGCGAGGATCAGATCACAGCAAGAAAATCCACCCCTACGATATAACACCAGAAGGTATCGTAATCCATTCAAGGGAGGAAGTTTTCTAGAGATTATGAAGATCCTTCTAACCGCAACAGTGTATGCGGTCTTGGTTATCTTAATTTCGTATGTATTTGCTTTTCCGGGATACGGTATTTTGATGTTACCCCAACCTTTTTTAGATGTCTACGTCGGTAGGTGGACGATGTTCTATGTGATAAACTCAAAAGTTATCTTGTGGATTGGTTACGTGATTTTTATTCATCTCGTTTATTACCGCTTTGTAAAACCCACAATCAAGACGATCATTCTTGGTGGCATTTTATTCTTCACGATTTCAATTGCTCTGACTCTCTTTACAGATTTGGTTGACCCCGATTTACGAATAAGGCTTCCAAACTATCTTGTTGGGGGATATTCTCTCATCTACTGGACAGCAGCTGTTGTCGTAAATTCCTTTGTAGAGTTGTTGGCATGGTTGCCCTTACTTCCGAAGAAATTAGGGTGATCAAATGCTCATTCTAAGATTTTGATATTAAGTCAACTGCGGCAGATCCAATAAGCACATCACAGAAAGTAATACCCGTCTTTTTCGGATCCTTTTCCTACTAAAGAAGCTTTATTAAACTCTAAGGGCTTGTGGGTATTAATAGCTGAAAGAACGGATTAGACCGAAAGAGCTAGTGGGTCCGGAGGGATTCGAACCCTCGACCTCCGCCGTGTGAGGGCGGCGTCATAACCCCTAGACCACGGACCCTGCTAATTGTAGCATAAAATAGAATAAGAATTTTATGATATCAGAGTATACCATTTCTGGGTGATTGACATGTTGAGGTCGATGATTGATAAATACGGTCTTAGCATAAAGAGAGTTTATCCTGAAGATTGCCAGTTATGCATTTCAGGATATACGGGCAAAAGGTGCAAATACCTTAAAAGAATCGGAAAAGAATTTTTCTGCATTAAAGATGCAGTGAAAGAGGATAACAGGCTTATATTTTAACTTTTATATATCGGTAGAACTGAAAATAGATATGATCGTTCATCCAATTGATTACAGATACGGAACTGAGGAAATGAAAAGAATCTGGAGTGAAGAGAGCAAAATAAAAAGGATGATCTGGGTCGAGCTTACACTGCTCAGAGTTTTGTCCGAAAAAGGTTACCTCAGTTTTGAAGATTACTTGACTGCGAAAAAAAATTCAAGAAAAATTACTCCAGAGAGAATTAAAGAGATCGAAGCCGAAATAAAACACGATGTAATGGCTCTTGTAAAAGCCATAAGCGAAGTCGCAGAAAATGCTGGGAGATTTGTCCACTTCGGTGCCACATCCAATGACATTACAGATACTGCTATAGCAACACAGTTAAGAGATTCTGTCAAGATCTTGGAGCACAAACTCTCCAAATTGCTCAGAATCTTAGCAAGAAAAGCCTTAGAACACAAAAAAACGATATGTCTCGGAAGAACACACGGACAACCTGCTCTTCCGACAACCTATGGATTTAGATTTGCACTCTGGGCGTCCGAAATTTTAAGACACTTCGAGAGATTAGAAGAGTTGAAAGAGAGACTTCTCGTAGGACAACTTAGCGGTGCAGTAGGTACACAAGCCGCTTACGGCAAAGAGGGAATCGAAATCGAGGAAAAGGTTATGAAGTATCTAAATCTTAAACCAGCGATAATAAGCAGTCAGATTATTCCAAGGGATATTTACTGCGAATATATAGAGTTTTTAGCGAATGTTTCTACAACTCTCGAGAAGATCGCCCTGAATATCAGACTTTGGCAGAGAAGCGAAACGCAGGAAGTTTTCGAAAAGTTCGACGTAAGAAAACAGGTCGGTAGCTCAACAATGCCTCACAAAAGAAATCCGATCGACAGCGAGCAGATTTGCGGATTAGCAAGGATTATCAGGGGATTTGTTGAGCCACAACACCAGTCTGCAATATTATGGGAAGAAAGAGACCTCACAAACTCATCCGCAGAAAGAATAACCCTCGTAGAAGCCACAATCTTATTGGATCACATTCTTACAAAGGCAATAAAGCTTATTCAGAATCTTGAAATTGATGAGGAAAGGGCAAGAGAGAACTTGGAGAGACAGCTTGGGATAAATATGAGCGAAGCGGTAATGATCGCTCTGACAAAGAAAGGTTTTTCAAGACAGGAAGCCCACGAAATCGTTAGAAAACTCGCAATGAAGGCTTACGAAGAGAAAAGGCATTTAAAGGACGTGATAATCGAAAGCGAATTGATGAGATTTTTCAGTGAGGAGGAGATTGAAGAACTTTTGAAACCTGAGAATTATTTAGGAACAGCTGAGGAAAGAATTGAAAAAGTTGTGGAAACCATAAAGAGAAAGCTAAATATCCAAGATCTCTGAAATTTTTTAAAATTTCATAGTCAAATTTTTTCAGCTCGGTTAAGAAAGTTATCTCCGATATTCAACGATTACCAGTAGATTTAAGAGAAAATTATATTTAATTGCCTCCCAATTATCTTAGGGTGATAAATTGAAGACGATCATCCTTGCAGGGGGAAGTGGAACGAGACTTTGGCCTTTGAGTCGTGAATATTGCCCAAAGCAGTTTATTAAATTTGATGAGACTTCCCTTTTCCAAAAGGCTGTAAAAAGATCTCTAATCTTCTCGAAACCAGATGAGATATTTATCGTCACAAACGAGAGATACAAATTCTTAACAAGAGATCAGCTAAGGGAAATTGGAGTGGATTTGCCCGAGGAAAACATACTAATAGAGCCCGAAGCGAAAAATACTCTCCCCGCAGTATGTTACGGAGTAAAAGTGATAGTGGAGAAAAGTGGAAATGAAACAATAGCTGTTCTCCCTTCAGATCACCTAATCGAAGCCAACAAATCGTATATAAATGCTTTCAGAAATGCCGAGAAACTTGCTGAAAACTATTTGGTCACGTTTGGGATAAAGCCAACCCATCCTCATACGGGATACGGTTACATAAAGCCCGGTAAGAAACTCGAATACGGATACTTAGTTGAGGCGTTTACCGAGAAACCCGATTACGATACCGCTAAAAAGTTTGTCAATGAAGGATACTACTGGAACAGCGGTATATTTATGTTTAAAGCGGAAGTATTCTTCGAGGAATGCATGAAATATCAACCGGAGATATTGAAAATCTTCGAAATTGAGGACATTAAGGAAGCTTACAAAAAATTACCAGAAATCTCAATCGACTACGGAATTATGGAGAAGACTTCTCGGGCAGCAGTAGTCCCCCTGAATACTATGTGGAGCGATGTGGGAAGTTTTGACGCCCTTTATTCTGTCTCCGAGAAAGATGCAAATGGCAACACACTAAAGGGTGACTGCTTGGTATTGGATTCAAAGAACAACCTCATTTTTAGCGAGAAGCTCGTGGCGGCGATAGATTTAGAGGGAATTGTTATTGTCGATACGAGAGACGCGGTTCTCGTCTGTCCAAGAAAATCGGCACAGAAAGTCAGAAAGATAGTTGAGATGCTAAAAAGCCGGAGAGATAAGAGAGCCGAATTCCACAGGACTGTCTACCATCCGTGGGGATCCCTGACGATTCTTGAGGAGAACAACTTCTACAAGATATACAGAAGGACTATACTACCGAAAAAGAAACTACCACTCCAGAGGCATTACCACAGAAGCGAACATTGGATTGTTGTTAAGGGGACTGCGAAAGTAACGGTGGATGGTAAAGAATTCTTGTTAAGAAACGGTGAAAGCACCTTCGTTCCAGCAGGAAAGTTCCATCAAATTGAAAATCCCGGATCAATACCTCTTGAGGTAATTGAGGTTCAGATCGGCGAATATCTCGGAGAGGATGATGTGGAAATTCTCAGCTAAATAAGCTAGATCAACTCTTACCACATGCGATTAATTGTTAAACTCAATAATTTTTGTTTGACTAACGGGCTCCCTTTCAAAAATCTCAACGGGATATTCGATTTTATCAAAACATATCACAGGTGTGAAAACGGGCAATTCCGAAAGAGAATACAACTTGCTTAGGGATTCGATGTCCCCGCTCTCTGGGATCACATCACCGACAACAATTCCCTTTGCATTCTCCTTTTTAGCAATTTCGTTAGCTATTCTGATCATCTCCTCTCTGCTAACGATCTTGGGGATTATGTAAAGCTTTATCTTGTGATGTTCCGAAAGCTTTTTGGCATAGGAAACAACATCATTTGTTTTTGAGAAATTAACTGCCACGACTTCGGCTCCCCTTTTCATCATCAAAAATGATGCTAATGCACTTTTCTTACCCGATAGAAGGGTAATAACCTTTCCCGAAACTCCACATGGCAGTCCTCCAACTCCGTAGATCTTTTCAGTGTAAAGGTAACACTGTTTATCGCATATCTCGATGAAAACTGTCGTTTCTGGGTTTTTTAGGTTTACTTTGATGTTTTTCTTATTCAATATGTATTCGCCAACTATTCTGTTAATATCGATAGATGTCAGGGGAAATTTCTTGTTACTCCTCTTTGTCTCTATTTTGAACGTTCCACCACTCACAAGGGACAGAGCTTTCTCTTTTATCTCTTCTATGTCCAGATCTGCAACCTCGGCAAGTGCAAAGTATTTTATCCCCGGTATCTTTTTCAGCGATTCAGAGATTTCGGCGTTATCATCCTCGATGATGATTCTGCCGCTTTCTCTCCTGATTTTTGCATCGATCTTCCTCTTTATGTTTTCGATTAATTTTTTCTCAAAGAGAGATCTGTTTTTTCCCTTAAGAGCGATCTCTGAATAGTGAACAACAAACACCCTCATTCCACGCTTAGACCGTATTTTTCAGCGATGTCCTTAAATGCTTCTGTAACCTTCTCAAGTTCTTCCCAACTAAGCCCGTAGACGTTTATTTTGAAATTCCTTGTCATTCCTGGTTGGACTCCGAATATCCCCCTCTCTTTGAGTTCGTGATACAGAAAGAAGCCTCTTTTCTTGTGTTTCTTTGCTATTTCGTGGAAGGATGGAGATTCGAACTGCATGAGCGTGTGGTTTTTCGGTCTCTCTCCTAGGAGCTTTACCCCTTCAATTTTTTCAAGCTCTTTTACAACCCATCTCGCTTTTTTAACTTCCTCATCCCATTTTTTCACCCTTTTAACAACGTGAGGGAAGGATGCTATTAGCGTCATTATGGGTAGACCGTAAACGGGAGAGCATCCAAAGAGGGAGATTTCTTTGTGCTTGAAAGATCTACCGTCAGCCGTCTGAATTTCCGATTTCTTAAATATTTCGGAATCGTTTGAAGCGAGGAGACCGATGGGTGCGGTAGCCGCCCAGCTTTTGTGACAACTCGCAACGATGTAGTCTGCTTTTAGCTTTTTTCCGTCGATTTCCATGATCCCTGAGGAATAGGCAGTATTTAGGATTAAAGGAACTCCGAATTCTTCGCAAATCTTTCCCACTCTTTTCGCATCAGCCATATTACCGAATCTGTAATCCACATGAGTTAGTAAAGCGAGGTCAGGGTATTTTCCAGTATCTTCCTTGACTTTTTCGAAAACTTCTGCGTATTTTTCGGGATCTATTTTGAATTCTGGATATCCGGTATTCGGGACTTCGTAAATTTTCATTTCGTTGAATTCCGCGGCTGTGTAAGATGTGTAATGAGCAAGGGAATCGAGAACGATCGTCTTACCTCTAAAGTTTGACATAATCGCGTATTTCGCATGTCTTGCTCCAGCCGTAAACCTGACATCATCCATATTCAGGAATTCGACAACATCTCTTTTGAAATCGGCTATCGGAGGATTTTCGAGGAGGTCAATCCTGCCCTTAATACAAAGATCACATACGGAGTAACCATCCGCCCATTCTGTCAGTATCTCTTTAGCTTCTTCACTCAGGATTCCTCCCCTTTGGATCGGGTGAACATTTATCATCCCCTTTGAAGGTCTTCTTAAGTTGTTCGGAGAATATCTGTCGAGATTCATCGCTTTTTCTCAAATACACGGCTATTTAATCTTTACTGAAGCCTTTTAATTTCGGAGAAAAAGATCAATTATGCTGAACAGAATCCAGATGGAAAGGTATTCAAGGCAGATAAAAATCCCAGAAGTTGGCGTAGAAGGACAAGAGAAGCTTCTAAAATCAAAAGTTCTCGTAATCGGTGCTGGAGGTCTTGGAAGTTCCGCAATCCAGTTTTTGGCGGCGGCAGGTATCAGTAGGCTGGGCGTTGTTGATTACGATCGGGTTGACACTAGCAATCTTCAGAGACAGACGATTCATGCAGGAAAGGTTGGACTCAACAAAGCGGTATCGGCGAAAATTTTCGTAAAAGATTTAAACGAAGATGTTAAAGTTGATGTCTATCCCAAGAGAATCGAGGAGATCCCGGAAATTATCAAAAAATATGACATTGTTTTGGATTGCACTGACAATTTGAAATCTAAGTTTTTCATAAACGATCTCTGTGTCAGATACAACACACCTTACGTTCACGCTTCAGCCGTGGGATTCATGGGTGAAATCATGACAGTTATCCCGAAAACCACCGCTTGTTACCGGTGCGTATTCAAGACAATTCCGAAGGAAGCAATCACATCGGAAGAATTTGGAGTAATCAGTGCGGCTCCAGGAGTAATAGGAGCCATGCAAGCGTTAGAGGCTATAAAATATCTCTTAGGGCTAAATCTAATAACAAATAGATTGCTCTACATGGATTTCCTATCCACGGAGTTCGTCGATATAAGGGTCGAGAGAGATCCGAACTGCCCCGTATGTGGAACAATTTAAATTAACCTATTACAAACTATTGAACATGATTGTAGAGTCATATCTTTACGAGAGGAAAAACAGCGTTGTCGAGTGTAAAACCTGCATGCATCACTGCAAGTTGAAAAACAATCAATGGGGTATTTGCAGGGTTAGGAGGAACGAAAACGGGAGATTAATGGTTTACAATTATGGACTTATCTCTTCGATAAATATCGATCCAATTGAGAAGAAGCCATTTCACAACTTCATGCCCGGGACGCAGACTCTCTCCTTCGGTAGTGTTAGTTGCAACTTCAGATGCAAGCACTGCCAAAATTACGAAATAAGTTTTGCTGATATCAACTATCCGTATCTGAGGGAGCTTAAGCCAGAAGACGTCGTGAGGCTTGCGAAGGAATCTAGGGCTGATGGAGTTTCTTGGACATATAATGAGCCAACAATCCTTCACGAATTTGCCCTCGATTCAAGCATACTTCTTAAAAAAGAGGAAGACTTCTACATCACATACGTTACGAACGGATACATGAGCCGTGAAGCGATAGATCAGTTCGATGTTATAGATGCTGCAAATGTTGACGTGAAAGCGTTTAACGAAGAATTTTACAGAAAGATATGCAACGCAAGGCTGGAAAGGGTTTTGGAAAGCGTTGAATACATGCACAAAAAGGGCATCTTTATTGAGATCACGTATCTCATTATTCCGGGATTGAACGATAAGGAGGAGGAGATAAAGGAATTCAGTGAGTGGGTAGTTTCTCTCGACAGGAGAATCCCCGTTCATTTCTCAAGATTTCATCCCGATTTCAAGATGCTCGACCGCGAACCGACTCCCGTTTCAACCCTCGAAAAGGCAATCGAAATAGCAAGGGAAGTCGGAGTGGAGTATGTCTATATCGGGAACGTCTGGGGACACAAATACGAAAAAACTTTCTGTCCGAACTGCGGTGCCCTGATCATAGACAGATACGGATTTTACGTCCGGAAGATATACCTGAAAGACGGAAGATGCCCAGAATGCGGATATAAGCAGAATATCATTCTATCCTCTTTAAGACGAAGTAGCTCGCTGTAAAACCAATGATTAGCATAACAAATGAAACTTTAAGCATGAATCTAAAGCCGAAGCTCTCAGAAAGTATCCCGCCGAAGAAGGGGCCAACAACCCATCCGAAATTCCAGCTTGTCGAATAGATTCCCATAGCCTCCCCTCTCTTATGTTTCTTGCTTAAATCTGCTATCATAGCGGGAGCCGTCACCCCAAGCATAGCCCATGACATTCCCTCAAGGATTTGGATGAAGTAGGCAAACATCTTTTGGGAGATGAGAGAGTAAAACAGCATCACCATCGAGAATCCTATCTGGGCCGCGAGAATGAGGGGTTTTCTGCCGATCCTGTCCGCTATCTTACCGAAAATGTACGCCGTAACCATCCCGGAAAAGGCACCTAAGGTGAATATGCTTCCTACTTCCGTTTTCGTTGCTTTAAGCTCTTCCACGATGTAAATCGGGAGAACTGAGTAGACCATGCCACTCGAAATCATCATAGGTAAAAGCGTCAGACTGAGTATGATTGTTTTTTTCATTTTTTGCAGATTTTTATAAAGTTTTTGTAGAGTTCTACCCCAAACTGGGAGTGATAGACCTCAGGATGCCACTGAACTCCGAAGATGGGTTTTTTCTCATGCCTCATCGCCTCAATGTCACAAATCTCTGATTTAGCGAGAAGCTTAAAGCCTTCGGGCATTCTCTTTACTTCATCCATATGACTCGCCCATACTTTGATTTTCGGAGGAAAACCCTCAAAGAGCTCGTTCTGCTCTAAGATCTCGACCTCAACTTCAGAGTATCCTCCTACCTTCCCTTTACCGACTTCACCTCCAAAAGCTACGGTAATTATGTGATGACCCAAACAGACTCCAAGGATAGGGATTTCGAGCTTCTTTACATATTCTAAACTTCTTCCAGATTTCTCTATGCTTGGTCCTCCACCGATCACGAGACCGTCAGCGTCAATTTCCTCCGGAGGAGTTTCGTTGCTTATGAGTTTACTCTCGACTCCCAAATCCCTTAGGGTTCTGTAGATTAGATGATTGTACTGTCCGAGATTATAGACGACGTATATTTTCACAATGAAGGTAGATGGGAATAATTTATAACGTTTTTCTCGGCTCTATAAAATCTTTAGGGGCTGACTCAATGGGCTCAAGATACTTCCTAAGAACCTTCGGTATCTCGACTCTTCCGTCTTCGAGCTGGAAATTCTCGATTATCGCCGTTATTGCTCTTGTCGTAGCAATCGCGGTTGAGTTCAGAGTGTGAACGAAGCCCTTTGAAGGAAGACCTCTCTTTTCGGCAAACCTTATGTTGAGGCGGTAGCTTTGCCAATCGGTGCAGTTGCTGCACGAAACAATCTCTCTGTATTTTCCTTGGGCGGGCATCCATGCCTCCAAATCATATTTTTTTGCGGCAACGATCCCCAGATCCCCAGTGCATATATTCACAACCCTGTATGGGATTCCTAAGCCTCTCCATAGCTCTTCAGCATTTTTGATCAACCTTTCGTGCCAGTTCCAACTCTCTTCCGGAAGGCAGTAAACGAACTGTTCCACTTTGTTGAACTGATGAACTCTGAATATTCCCTTGGTATCCTTACCGTGGGCGCCTGCTTCCTTCCTGAAACACGGAGAGATTCCCGCATAGAGTAAAGGGAGTTCATCCTCTCCCAAGATCTCATTCATGTGCATCGCTGCCAGCGGATGTTCGCTTGTCGCTATTAGGTATAAATCCTCGTCCTCGATCTTGTAAATAACCTCCTCAAAGTCGCTGAAAGCTGTTACACCGCTGTAAGCCTCCCTACGCATCATATACGGTGGATTTACAATCTTAAACCCTTTTTTCTTTAGAAAATCGAGAGCATATAATGTTAGGGCGAAGTCGAGCCATACGAGATCGTCGAATAGATAGTAGAAACGGGCTCCCGCGACCTTTGCTGCCCTTTCGATGTCAGCCCATCCGAACATTTCAACAGCGTCAGCGTGACCTATAAATGGCCTGTCATAGACTTCATATTCTGCTTTTCCGTTAGTCTGTCTCAAAAAATCATCGAGATATTCCCTGTAAACTTTGGCTTTTCCCCAAAAGCGAATGGGAACGTTATCCTTCTCGTCCTTACCTATCGGGACTGATTCGTGAACGATATTGGGGATCGAGAGGAGAACGGAGTTTAATTCCTGCTCGATTCTTTTTAACTCATTTTCCCTCTCTTTTATTATTTTCGAAAGTTCTTTCGCCCTTCTTATCAGTTCTTCACTTTTTTCGCTTTTAATTCTCCTTGATAACTCGTTTCTTTCCTTTCTGAGGTTATTCAGTTCATATAGCTTTTTTCTCCAAAGTTTGTCGAGTTCTATTGCTTTTTCAACAATTTCGGTGCTTTCTCCTCTTCTTCTCTGGGATTCGAAGAGAATTTCGGGATTTTCTCTTAAAGCCTTAAGGATGCTCCACATTACAGAATCTCCTTTTCAACAAGACTTATAGCCTTATCTATTTCAGTCTTAAGGACAGGTGGAATTCCCTTTATCTCTAGATCGAGGAATCCTCGAATTATCGCCGCAGTTGCCTCATCCCTTGAAAAACCTCTTGCCATGAGGTAGAAAATCTCATCCTCAGCTATTTTTCCGATAGCCGCTTCGTGACTCAATTCGATGTTTGGATACCTCGCTTCGAGTTCTGGAATGGCAAGTATACTACCTTTTTCCGAGAGCATTAAGCCACGGCACTCTAAGTGTCCCTTTACTTCAGGAGCGTTGCCCGTTAAGTTACCCCTTGAGATGATTTGTCCTCCCTTGCTTATAGTTCTCGAAATTATTTCTGCACTACTTTTCTCACCGTTTAAAACGGCACGACTTCCCACATCAATATAGCTGTTTTCAAGTCCAACGATTATGCTGTTGAATACGGCTCTCGAATTCTCTCCGTTCAGATAAGCTACGGGATAAGCTTGAACAATCTTGACCGGGCTCATGAGGACGTAATTATTTATAAAGACCCCGTTATCCTCTACGATGATTCCGGTCCTCGGTCGCACCTCGATGCCGCTCTCCCAACTGTGGATCATCGTAAACGTTAGCTTTGCATCCTTTTTAACGAAGAATTCGCTTATTCCAATGTGCATTCCTGAAACAACACCGGGATGGGACGTACATCCTGTTATTACATTGAGTTCGCTACCCTCTTCTGCTATAATAATGTTGTGAACTTTTTGCTTTAATCCCCTCGTCCTAAGGTAAAGGCAGGCTTCTACAGGAATCTGGATTTTTGCTCCTTCCTTTGCTCTTATAAAGTAACCGTTAAAGTCTTCAGCAACCTCTTTTGTGTAATCGTCCTTCTCTCTATCAACAGCCTTCCAGAAGTAATCCTTCAACCAATCATATTTCTTGAGGGCATCTCTTATGCTCATTATCTCCACGCCTTCAAAGAAGCTTGAAACCATTTTCACATCCTGATCTACTTGAAAGAACGTAGCAGATCTCCTTTCTTTATTAAGTTCTATCCCGACGCTTTCGAGTCTTTTCCTATCTATTGATTCAGATTCTTGAATTCTCTCAGGCATTTTTTCACACACCCCTCATAACCGTTTTTCCTAACCTCTTCAAGAATATAGTAGGGATCACCGATGCATGCGATTCGCCCCTTATAGAGGATCAGACCGTAGTCTGCGTCAACGTAATCCAAGATGTTTCCAGTGTGAGTGATTATAATTCCCGATTTTTCTCTCTCTTTCTTTGGTAAGTCCCTCTGCAAAAGCTTTTTGATTGCCTCACCTATTAAGGCAATGTTCTCAAGATCGACACCGCTGTCTGGCTCGTCAAGCATTGCAAAGTCGGGGTTCATAACGAGAAGCTGAAGGAGTTCGCTTCTCTTAACTTCTCCGCCAGAGAAACCCTTATTGATGTCTCTGTTCAGGAAATTGGTCATATTAAGGTATTCGGCATATTCATAGATCTTGTCTTCGCTAATCCCTTTTATTTCGGCAATCTTTTTCAAAACATCTATCAATTTCACACCGCTTATTGCCGGAGGTGTTTGGAACGCAATCCCCATTCCCATTCTGACTCTGTAATCGGTTTCCTTATCCGTTATATCTTCACCTTTGAAGAATATTCTGCCATCTGACACCTTATATCTCGGATCACCGATGAGAGTATTCATTAGTGTGGATTTACCGCTACCGTTTGGACCAAACAGGGCAACAGTGTCACCCTTTTTGATGTAGATATTAACATTTTCCAAGACTTTTTTCTCTCCAACCTTTACTCCAAGATTTACAACTCTTAGGATTTCCTCTTTCATTCTTTCACCTCTTAGAATTCCACAATACTGAATTCGCCGTCTTCGTATATGACATAGCTTCTCTTTCCTGTTAGGTAACCACAGACCTCTCCGGGGTTAACGAGAGTTACGCCTTCATCCCTTTTTATTCCCGCCTCATGGGTGTGCCCGTAAATAACTATCTCAAATTTCTTTGAAAGGAGATTTAGGATCTCCCTTGTCGTTCCGTGATAGACCGCGATGTTTTCGAACGTTATCACATCGGCGATTTTCCACCCGTTCTGTAAGGCAATCTCTATCAGTTTCTGTCTATCGCCATCATTATTTCCAAAGGCGATGTATAGATTCTCTAATCCTGAGAACTCTCTTAAAGCAAACGGTGATATAACATCCCCAGCGTGGAAGAAAAGATCAATTTTCTCTTTTTTTAGTTCTCTTAGTAAATCTTTTATTGCCTCCACTTTATCGTGTGTATCTGAGAACGCTACAAATTTCATGTGAGTTGCTTTGCGGTTTAGTTAAAAAACCCTTCTATCATGCATACAATTTTGTATGTAACATAAAGACTTGTCAATGGTTTCTCTCCCAGTCCAACAAATTCCGCTTTTTTTCTCTTGAAGACGTCATAAGCTTGCTTACTAAAATCTCCATGCTGAAATCCACCAATGCAAATTGTAGAGCAATCGGCAACATCTTCGGGTTTAATCCATCTACTACCCTCTTTCATAACCAAAATTTTTTCTTTAAGAACGTCTTCAAGTCCTAGATCGGTAATTTCAAGAAGTTTCCGATCGTTTGAGGTGATAACTTTTTTTTTGAATAAGTCTTCCATCAAACCGACAAATCTGTTGTAATTTCTTGGGATTTTTGTCTCTCTGTTGATCCAAATCACCTTGTTATCGTAAGTGTGAATGTAGATTTCCAAATCTTTTATCTGAGAGTCAAGAAGGGCTAAAAGACATGCGTGAATTATGTCTGGTCTTCCCCTTTTTTCCCTGTCCTTTAACAGCCTCATGGCTTTGTAGTGTTTTGAATCGTCGAGGATTATCTCTTCAGGTTTCTTTTTCCTTCTCTTAGCTTCTTTCAGGATTACAGGATGGCTGGATATCACCTTGGGGATCGTTTCAAGGGCGGAATCGATAAAGACAAATCTCACCATATTTGAGAAACTTTTAAGAGTTTTTAAGACCTTTCTCAAATCGATGGAACTGAGAAAGATAATAAACGAACTGAAAAGCTATCCGGGGATTTTGAGAAAAAAATTCACAGGAAGATTTCAAGATCTTGTTCAAGACTTCTTCGGGGAAGATGCGGGATTTTTCGATCTATCTGACTATACGATCGTTTTCACGATAGATGGGATATGGCACAGAGTTCTTGAAAGGGATCTCTACTGGGGTGGCTTTGTCTCGATCCTCGTAAACGTCCACGACATCTACGCAATGGGTGCCCGCCCCAAATACGCTGTCAACGTCGTTTCCGCTAAAGATGAGGAGTCCTTAGAAGAAATAAAAAGAGGGATTACGGATGCCGCAAAGAAATTCGGGATAAAGATTCTCAAGGGACATGTCCATCCAGATTCTCCTCAAAATTCTGTTGACGTAGCAATGATCGGTTTAGCGAGAAAGGGTTGTGTAATCAGATCGAACACAGCAAGAGATGGAGATGACATAGTGGTTGCCGTAGATCTCGACGGAAAACCTAGGACGGGTTTACCATATAATTTCGATTCTACGGACAAAGATCCGTCAGTCCTGATAAAGCAGTTCGATTCAATGGTTGAGTTAGCTGAAAAAAAACTTGTAAATGCTGGAAAAGATATAAGCAATGCGGGGGTGATTGGAACAATCGCAATGATGCTTGAGACAAGCGGCAAAGGTGCTACCGTTGAGATTGATAGGATCCCTAAACCTGAAAACGTAGATTTAACACAGTGGTTGTTAAGTTATCCCGCCTGTGGATTTTGCGTTACAACAGATCGTACCGATGACGTTGTGGATATATTCAAAAAACATGGGTTATCCGCGTCAGTCATCGGGAAAGTTGACTCAAGCAGGGTTCTCCGTTTGCGTTTCGGGAGCGAGGAAGACGTGTTTATGGACTTTGAGAGAGAAAGCATCTTTGGATTAAAAACTCGATCGGACTTCCGATAAAGAAGGCAACAACGTATCCGAACGTTATGAAAACAATAAACGGGATCTGAGGAGTAACCCAGACTTTTTTAATTCCCTCTTCCTTCAGCCTTTTGATAATCGCCTTATTAGGTTCGACACCTCTTCTGACTCTTACGAGGTTTCCCCTTTCATCGATAAATTCAAGAAGTGCATGATGTTCCGGAATCTCATTAACATCGACTCTTTTTCCGATAAAGTAATAAGGTAAGTTCTTTCTGTTAAATCCCTCTTTGGTAACGTTTCTGAAAAAGAAAACTATCGGCAGAAAAGGTGCAAAAATAACGGAATTGAAAAGTGTCGAGAATGCAAAGGATAGCCCGCTGTAGAGCGGGAAAAAAAGAAATTCGGGGTAGTGGGGGAATAGAACCGCCAAGACAATCAAAGCCTTCGCGTCAGCTCCGCCATACAATCCCAAATAATAGAAAAGTAGCGCTAATCCAACGACGAGAGCAGTTTGGATAGCAGCAATAAAAAGCCCATCGTATAAGATTAATTCGATCAACGTTAGTGGAAAAATCGCCAAAAACATGTATTTCCAAACTTTGTTGGGGACTTCCCTTTTATCCAAATCCATTTTGCTTGCTACAATCAGAAATGCAAGTCCAATCAGGAATTTTGCCAGAGAGAGCTCATCTCGCATATATATCGATTATATCGGAGATTATCGCACTTGCGGTTTCATATTTCCCAGCACCCCTTCCTATCACGAAAAGTTCTTTCGCCAGGTCAGCCTTTATCAGAAGAGCGTTTAACGTCCCGTATACTGCGAGGGGATTCGTTAACTTTACGAGTCTGGGAGCAACTTCGAGCTTCCCATCTTCATCCGCTTCCGCTATCAATCTTATAGTGTATCCCTTTTTCAGAGCTACGTCAAAAGCTTCTGGAGTAATATTCTTAATTCCCGTGATCCTAACGTCCTCGAATTTGGCATCCAATCCGAGCAAAGAATTCGCTATTATAACGAGCTTTGCGGCAGCATCTATCCCCTCTACATCGTAGCTCGGATCGGCTTCCGCAATTCCAAGTTGCTGTGCTTCCAAGATTATCTGGTCGTAACCGATTTTCTCGCTCTCCATCCTTGATAAGATGTAGTTACAAGTTCCATTCAGAATTCCAAGTATCTTGATTATCTGATTCCCGGCTAAATCTTTTTTAACGAGCTTTATTACCGGCATTGCTCCACCCACCGTCGCCTCGTAGCCCAAATGGACTCCCTTTTTCTCAGCCAGATCATTCAGCTCTTTAAAAGCCACAACAAGAGGACCTTTATTTGAGGTTACGACATTAATCCCACGCTTCAGAGCCTCTCTAATGTATCCGAGTCCAGGTTCGCCGTCAAAGACGTTTGTTGGTGTCGCTTCGATTAGCAGATCAAAGCTTTCGATATCGAATAGATCACGGGCTCTCTCATCCCTAGGCAATCTTCCGTGCTTGATTTTATATTCTATAGCCTCTCTGAGATCGAAATCACCGTAGAGAGAACTTTTTGAATCTGCAATTGCAACGACCTTAAAATCACCGATAAGATTTTTGAGTAGTCTTTCTTTTTTAAGCAGAACTTCGGCAACCCCTTTCCCAACAGTCCCAAATCCGAAGATAGCCATGCGGATCATATAAGATCATCATTTAAAGGTTCGATTACAAGGATTTTCTTATCTTTACAAATATCTTTTAGGATTTTTATAGCCTCCTTTAGATGTCTTTCGCTTTTTGCTGAAATCGTTATGATGGCTGTGGAAGGTTTGTTGAGATTGGGCATGTTTATGCTGATTTCGACCACTTCGGCAAATCCCGTCGAATCTATTCTGTTAATGGTGTCACTTAGATCGGTGTGGATAATGTGACCTATTAGAAGGAGTGATGTTGATGCAGAAAGTCTAATTTCGTTGTAGCTTCTGATATAAATCCCGTTTTGCTTTAATCTCTCAATAAGTTCTTCAAGTCTTTTGGGAGCTATATCGAGGGTAAATTCTACGGGAACTCTGTTGAGGGGAGTGATTTTGTTTCTGTCGTGAACTATGCTGATTATGTTGCCACCAAGTTGGGATATTGGCTCGATAACCCTTAGTAGCTGTCCCGGTTTGTCTTCAAGCTCCACAACCAATGTAACTATCATGGGTAGATTTCAACACCTTCTTTTTCCGTTATTTCGCTGAATTTCTTCATAAGCATCTTTGTTATCTTTCCCGGTTTGCCGTCTCCTATTACCCTTCCGTCTATCATTGTGACGGGTGCTATCTCTGCTGCCGTCCCCGTAACGAACACCTCATCAGCAGTATACAGATCAAACAGTCCTATGTTTGTTTCTTTGAAGGGAATTCCGAGATCTTTTATTATTTCGATTACAACTGCTCTCGTTATTCCCCTGAGATTATTCAGGGTCGGTGGCGTTAAAATCTCTCCGTTTTTGACGATGAAAATATTGTCACCGCTCCCCTCCGAGACGTATCCGTTGTGATCAAGAAAAATCGCCTCATCACCACCTTTCGCATTCGCCTCAATTTTTGCGAGGATGTTATTCAGGTAGTTCAAAGATTTCAGATTGGGAGGCAAAGAATCGATTGCATTCCTTCTCACCGTGACTGTGACTGCTTTAAGACCCTTTTCGTATAAATCTCCGTAAAGCTTTCCCCATGGTTTTGTTATTATTATCACAGTGGGTTTGGAACAGTTTCTTGGATCTAATCCAAGATCTCCGACACCTCTTGTGACTATCGGGCGGATGTAAGCGTCTCTGAGTTTATTTCTTCGCAATGTCTCCAAGATGGCTTCAGCAAATTCTTCCTTTGTAAGAGGTATTTTCAAATCTATAACCTTAGCACAGTCGTAGAGTCTATCAAGATGTTCGTAAAGCTTGAAGACTTTACCATTGTAAGCTCTGATCCCTTCAAATACTCCATCTCCGTAGAGGAAGCCATGATCAAAAACACTTATTTTCGCTTGGCTTTCGGGAACAAATTCGCCGTTAATGTAGACGAGTAGCTCATCCATGTTTTTCGGATACCCCCTGATAACATAAAACTTTCGAAAAGGTTATTTATGCGTCTGTGAAGATCTTAATATGAAGCTCGATGTTATTAAAATCGAAAATCCAGACTACAAATATCAGGTGATTGTAGGGCAGGGAAACTTTACGGTATTTACGTGTGATGACCTTTTCAGAGCCTTGCTCACCACAGTGCCCAATATAAAGTGTGCCGTTGCCATGAATGAGGCAGCTCCAAAGCTCACAAGAGTTACGGGAAATGACGAGACCTTGAAAGAATTGGCGGCAAAAAACGCCCTTAAAATCGGTGCAAGTCATGTTTTCGTGATCTTTATAGAAAACGCCTTCCCGATAAATGTTCTCAACACAATAAAGAATCATCCCGGTGTATGTAATGTTTTTGTTGCCTCTGCAAATCCGATAGAAATCATAGTAGCTGAAACAGAGTTAGGAAGAGCTGTCCTTGGTGCAGTTGATGGACAAAAGGTTGAAAAAATCGAGAATGAAGAGGAAAGAAAGGAGAGAAGAGAGCTCGTTGAGAAGTTGGGATACAAGATATTTTAATCAGCCAACAAAACTCAAACATGGGGGAGTTGTTTCAGGATGTTTTTTCTCCGTTCACGTCGGAATTAATTTGAAATAAAGAATAAGGTATTAAGACTTTATATCTGGAGACTCATTTGTCTTCAAAGTGATATCGAAAAATATATAAATGTGTTAGTCAATATGCATCACCTTGATGAGTGATATGAAAAATGTAATAATAGCATTCTTAGTGTTGTTAATAATTTGCGGTGGAGTTGAAGCGCACTTCACAATGATACTGCCGAAGATGGATGCAAAGGCTGAGGATTACTTAGCAGATTTGGGTGAAACAAAAACTCTTTACATTCTCTGGGGTCACCCATTCGAGCACGTTCTATTCGACTGTCCTAATGTCGAGGTGTCACTGAGAGATCCCGACGGAGCAATCAAACCGCTAATACCGGAGCCCGTTACGATAGAAGGTGTGAGGGCTTGGAAGGTTTCATTTAAAGTTGAAAAAATGGGGGACTACATCATCACGGTAAAACTCGTTGAGGAGGAGCACGGTCTGATCGATTACACGAAAGCGATAATACACTGCGGTGAGGAAGCTTGGAAAGGATGGGAAGCTATTGTTGGCCAAGAAGTAGAGGTTGTCCCCCTAACAAGACCCTACGGAATCGAGGAGGGATTTGTCTTTAGCGGCAGGGCTTTGTTCAACGGAGAACCGCTGGTAAATGCTGTTGTAGAAGTCGAGAAATATCACTCGAAAGATGAGGTAGAACCCATCGTTAGCCTTGCTGAGGAAAAATTCAAACAAGACCCGCCCATGATGTTTACGAGAGTTGTTAAGACGAACAAGTGGGGAGAGTTCTCATACACTCTTGATGAGCCGGGGATATGGTTCATCGGAGCTTACGCAGATAAAGACGGTATAGAGAAAAGGGGTGTTCTAATCGTCCCAGTTCTTGAGAAGTTCCCACAGGAGACTAAAGAGGAGAAATTGAATGTAAGCGAGCTAAATAACAAGATAAGCTCACTTGAGAACAGGATAAACTGGTTAAACAATTTTGGCTACGGGGCGGTTATCCTCTCCGTGATAGCTTTGATATTAGCGATCGTGGCGGTAGTGAGGAAGTAAAATGGTTCACATAAGTGACGGCATATTAGCCCCCCAAATCTGGATAACCGGATACCTTATAACAGCTGTTATTTTATTTTTTACTCTAAGAAAAATGCGAGCAGACGACATCCCAAGGATTTCAATCGTTACTTCAGCTTTTTTTGTAGCCTCATTGATTCACGTTCCGATTGGGCCAACATCGGCGCATCTAATCCTAAACGGTCTTATGGGAATTCTGCTTGGGATATACTCTTATCCGGCTGTTTTCATCGGGCTCCTCCTTCAAGCTTTACTATTTCAGCATGGGGGCATTACAACCTTGGGGATAAACGCGATGAATATGGGTATCCCTGCTCTGATAGCATACTACCTCTTTAAGATAAAGAAAAACCCGATAATGGCTGGAATCTCGTGTGGGGTAGCAGTATTCTTAGCTGTTCTCTTGACATCGGCTGTTCTCATATTGAGCGGTGTAGAATACTACGAGATTGCGATTCTGCTCCTTACAGCCCACATACCTGTCGCATTGATCGAAGCTGTTGTTTCAGCCTTCGTTGTTGCCACACTTTTGAAAGTTAAAAGAGAGGTGATCGCATGAAGCTGTTTGTTATCATTCTTGCATTACTAATGATAATATCTCCAGTAACCGCCCATAGGATGTATGTAGACTACAGAGTTTCAGAGATCGAGGTATATGCGTGGTACGGTGGAGGCGACAAGATCGTTGACGGAGACGTAAAAGTCTACAGATCGGACGGCACCCTTTATGTTGAAGGAAAAACTGACAAAAACGGAACTTTCAGATTTGAACCTGAAATCGGAGAGAGCTACAAAGTAGTTGTGGAATCTATGGGTCACAGTGCTGAATGCGAGGTAAATTTGAGCTCAGCAAACATCGTGATTAAAGAGGAACCGCTGTATCTCAAGGTTATTTCGGGATTGGGATATCTCTTGGGATTGGCTGGAATCGCATCTCTATACGTTGCGAGGAGAAAAAGATGAAGCACCACCTGATCGACAGATATTACTATCTGGATTCCTTCATCCATAAACTTGATCCGAGAGCTAAGCTGATAGGCATACTCATCCTTGTTTTCTCAATAGTTCTCCTCAAAAACGTATTCGCCAGCATGCTTGCTTTGATAGTTTCTTTGACCTTGCTTCTCATTTCAAGATTACCGCTGAGGTTTGCATTCGAACAGCTGAAATACGGCTTGATATTTTTATTGGCTCTCTTCGTTATTATGATGATATTCGGCCATAAACCACTCGAAATGCTTTTGAGAGCAATGTCTGCTCTTATTCTCTTATTCGTTGCCTTTGCGACATCAAGATTTGACGTTTCAATAAAGGCTTTAGACCGCATAGGCTTTCCCAATAAGTTAACCCAGATACTTATGTTCTCTTACCGTTACATTTTCGTGTTCGCCGAAGAGTATGAAAAGCTCAGCATAGCTTTAAGAATGAAAAGTTTTGAAAGAAAAACAAACATATTCACCTTTGACACTATTGCAAAGATTATTGCTTCTCTCTTCATTAGAAGCTATGAAAGAGCCGAAAACGTCTACAGAGCAATGGTTTTAAAGGGATACAAAGGTAATCCGGGGATGCTATCTGACTTCCGCTTGACACTGAGAGATTTTTTGTTCATTGCGATATCGTTATATCTTGCGATAAGTTTTCATGTCATATCATGGATGCAATAGCTGTCAGAAATCTTAGCTACGCCTATGAAGATAGGAACGTTCTCGAAAATCTAACGTTCAACATTAAAGAAGGACAAATAACATCGATCTTAGGGCCAAATGGTGCTGGAAAAACCACGCTATTTCTGAATCTTGTGGGGATACTAAGGGGCCGGGGAATTATCAAGCTCTTTGGGAGGGACATACGGGAATACGATAGAAGAGAACTTTCAAAAACGATAAATATGGTTTTCCAGAACCCTGACGATCAACTTTTCATGCCGACAGTTTTCGACGATATAGCTTTCGGCTTAATAAACCTCGGTTACGATGATGTTGAAAAGAGAGTCGAGAGAATTCTAAAGAAGTTCGAAATCGAGCATTTAAGGGACAGATACCCTCATCATCTGAGCTTTGGAGAGAAAAAGAAGGTGGCCATAGCATCGGTCGTTAGTATGAATCCAAGAATACTTCTTTTAGACGAACCCACGGCAAATCTCGATCCTGTCTCAAGAGAGGAGCTCATCAAAATAATAAAGGATCTTAATAGAGACGGAATGACAATAGTAATCGCAACCCACGATACAGAGTTAGCCCTCAAATCTGACCGAGTCATGATTTTAAACCGGAAAATAATCAAGGAAGGAACTCCAAAAGAGATTTTCTCAGATCTAACCCTCCTGAAAGAGAACGGATTGGATGCTCCACAGATAGTGAAACTTTTTATAAAATTGGGTCTCGAAATTCCAACAGATGAGGAGGAAGCCGTGAAGATTATAAAAAGTTATCTCAATATTGGCCCCACATCCTCAAAGCCCTGTCTCTGACCGGTTCCTGCCTGTTTGATCAATCTATTGGGATTTCTTATCAAATCTACAGCATTCCTGACGTGCTCTCTTACTCTGTTCTCAGCAACTCTAAGAAGGGTTTTCTCATCCTCAGCTTCATCTTCATGAACTGTAACGTCGATGATGTGCTTGTTTGTCATTAACTCGGCTATGATCTTACCTATGGACATTGCCAAGTAGCTTAGGGCATCTTTTTCAGACTTACCGACCCACCCGAGGGTGATAACAATATCACAACCCTCGTCGAGTAACCTCTTTGCCTCAACTGGCAAATCCTTTATACCTGGGACTGTTCTTCTGACGTACTTTATGCCAGCATAGTTTTTCAGCTCGTCTATTGCAATATCTCCCATATTCACACGGGAGAACGTTGTGTCAACAATTCCGATCTTCATTTGAGAACCTCCATAGCTATGTGAATTGCCGGTTTTATCGCATTTTTTCTGAGTAGGATATCCTCAATAGCTGCAAGTGTGGCAAGTACATCCCTTTTTGTTATATTTCCCATCGTTCCGATCCTGAATATCTTCCCTTTCAAATGTTCCTGACCACCAGAAATCGTTATCCCGTATTCTCTTTGTAGAGTCTCCCTTAACTCTTTGTCCGTCACATTTTTGGGCATTCTTATAGCCGTTACTGTATTTGAATAAGCGGAGACCTCGTTAAGCTTTGGGAAAAGCTCTAATCCGGCACTCTCGCACCAAGCTCTAACAGCTTTAGAGAATTTTCTATGTCTTTTTATTCTGTTCTCAAGCCCTTCCTCTTCGATGATCTTTAAGGCCTCAGCCAAAGCTAAGAAGAGTGGGACTGCTGGGGTATACGGCGTCTGATTCTCTTCAGCTTTCTTTACATACGCTTTGAGATCCAAGTAGTAGGGAACCCTTTCGTTATAGTGATCCCAAGCCCTATCGCTTATGGCGACCGCGGCCAATCCCGGTGGAGCACCGATGCACTTTTGAGATCCTACGACTGCAACATCGATCCCCCATTCGTCCATTTTGACCTCATCGCCACCGACACTTGTTATCCCGTCCATTATCACGAGGGCATCGTATTTGTGTGCGATTTTTGCTATTTCCTTAGCTGGGTTTAAAATTCCCGTTGAAGTTTCGTTATGAACAAATGTGACTGCCTCGCTCCCCTCAGCAATCGATTCCTCAACTTTCTCAAGATCAATGCTTGTTCCCCATTCAAACCGGATGTGATCTACTTCAGTATATCTGGATGCGATTTTGGCGAATCTTTCACCGAACTTCCCATTATCAATGCATGTGACTCTCTTAACCTTAGAGAAGGAGGCAACAGCCGCTTCCATTCCTGCTGTTCCACTCCCGGAAATTATCACAACATCGCTTTTCGTTCCGAAAAGTGGTTTTAACGCGTTGATGCAGTATTCGAAAACTTCCTCGAAATCTTTGCTTCTGTGCCCTATCATCTGTCTAGCCATTGCATTAATTATTCTTTCGTGGAGTTTTACTGGACCGGGAATCATTAGTAGTCCATCCATCATAACCGTGCCGAAACACATCTGTTAATATACTTTTGGAGCAATTTGTGGATGTGTCAAAAGATTCAAAGTTTAAGGGTTTAAAGTTACCACTAATTTTCAAAAAATAGCAATATTTACATACATTAACGTTAGAAGTATATTCATGAAAGAAAAACTTATGGATGCCAAAGAAGCAGTCGAGTTAATCCCGGATGGTTGCAGTATAACTTTTAGCGGCGTTTCTATGGTCAGAAAACCTATGGGATTTGTTGCAGAGATCATCAAGGCAAAGAAAAAAGATCTCTACCTTATTGATAGGGAAGCTGGAATGGATTTTGATATACTTGTGGCGGCTAAATGTGTTAAAAAGGTGAGAGCTGCAATGGTCGGATTTGAGATTTTTGGTTTGGCCTTAAATCTTAGAAGGGCTGTAGAACAGGGAGAAGTCAAATTCATAGAGGAAACATGTGGTGCTATAACAAACGCCTTTAGGGCTGGCTCTCAAGGAATTCCTTTCGTCCCTGTGAAAGGGATACTCGGAACAGATCTCGTTGACATTCATGTCAAGGAGGGAAACTGGAAGATTATAGAAGATCCATTCAGCGGTGATAAGATGGTAGCTGTCAGGGCTGTGAATCCTGATGTAGCGGTAATCCATGTTCAAAAGGCTGACAAATTCGGGAACTCAAGTATAGAGGGAGCAAGATTCGAGGATGTTTATAAGGCAAAGGCATCTAAAAGACTGATAATTACAGCGGAAGAAATCGTTCCCACAGATTACTTCAAGCAGAATCCCGAGAAGAACACGATTCCATACTTCTACGTGGATGCGGTTGTCCACATGCCCAAAGGTGCTTATCCGACAGGTTGTCCGAATTATTACGATCCTGATTACGATGAAATCCGAAGATATGTCAGTCTATGTAAAGAAGGTAAAGTTGAGGAATATATTGAAGAATTCGTTAAGAGGTGGTAAAATGCACGTTGCCGATGTTATGATAAAAGCAATGGCTATGCAGATCGAGGATGGGGATGTGTTCCTCCACGGGTTGGCTTCTCCCCTCCCCGCTCTTGCAATGCATCTCGCAAAGATGACGCATGCCCCAAATATGGTTTATCTATCCGTTGCCGAAGGGCTTGATCCCGATCCTGAAAGATACAGACTCCATCCCTGTTCTGCCGATCCAAGACATACAAACGGATGCATAGGCATTGTTGAGCTACTTGAAACATTTGATTTGGCAAACAAAGGATTACTAACGGGTATGTTCCTTGGAGGAGCACAGATTGACAAATTCGCAAACATAAATCTTACCTGCATAGGGAGTTATGAAAAGCCGAAAGTTAAACTGCCCGGTGGAGCTGCTACAGCTTTTCTGACTCCGATCGTCAAGAAACTCGTCATATGGACAACAAACCACTCAAAGAGAGTCTTTGTAGAGAATCTCGACTTCAAAACGGGAATTGGATATCAAGAGGGAAAGAAGACCGTCGTCGTTACTGACAAAGCCGTCTTCGAAGCAACAAGGGATGGTCTGAAGCTCATCAGCATCCATCCGGGGGTTACTCTCGAAGACGTGATAGAAAACATGTCCTTTGAACCGATAGTCGAAGACTACGGAACTACTCCAACACCTACGGATGTAGAGCTAAAACTAATCGAGAAACTCGATCCAGATAACGTGAGATTTTCAGAATTCAAAAGATAAGGTGGGCGCGCCTCCGGTCGACTCTTCAGACTTGGGACTACCTCCTCCAGCCCCATCCTCTCCGCACCCCCGAAAGCGCCGAACGTCCGGGGTTAGCCTGCTCCCTTCCGGGCCTAGGCCGGTCCCCCCGGCAAATACGGCGGACAGTCCCTCCGGACAGCCCAGCCGTAACCGCCGACCCTTCGGGACGGAGATTCTACGGGGCCAGAGGTCTTTATCCCAAGCCCTCCGAGCCTTCCTTCGGCTTCGGCCCCCGCATATCGACGGTTTCGGGTTACAGGGGACGCCGAACCCCCCGGCCTAGCCCACCGTAATTATTACGACAAACTGATATAAAACTTTAACCCAACCCAAAAGTATATAAATGGTAGAATTAAGGTGGTGTGATGCGTAAGGAAGAACCGCTAAAAGTCTGGATTGATCCAATGCAAGACCTTCTAACATCGAAAGATCAATTCAGATTTTCCTGCCATCCCGGTATCGAATGTTTTAACAGTTGTTGCTACGATCTGAACATCTTCCTCACACCATACGACGTGATAAGGCTGAAAAGTCGACTTAAAATGTCATCAACGGACTTTTTAAGGGATTTTACAAAAATGCACATCGGATACGCGACGGGGCTTCCCGTTGTCACGTTAAAGATGATGGAGGATGGGAGATGCCCATTCGTAACCGAAAAAGGATGCTCGGTATATCCCGACAGACCCACTTCGTGCAGGCTCTATCCCCTTGCAAGGATAAAGATAAACGACCAAGATTATTACTACATAGTGCGGGAAGACCACTGTAAGGGTTTCAAGGAGGGAAAAGTTTGGACGATCGAAGAATGGTTGGAGGATCAGGGTGTTCACGAATACAATGAAATGAATGACTTGTTCATGGAGATAATAAGGGCAAAGAATCGATTAAATAGGGAACTCACGGATAAAGAGATCGAACAAATATACTTAGCATGCTTCGATATTGACAGATTTAGGGAGATAGCAGAACTACCGGAAGATGATGTTGAGGCAATAAAGTTCGGTATCGACTGGGTGGTTAACCATCTGCTTCGCTAATTCTTTCGTCTAGGAGTATCTTAACAACTTCCATTTTATCTTCGAAGCTTAGGAAGCCACTGATAATGGCACCTCTAAACTGGGGTTTTAGATCGAGGATTTTCTGAACCTGATGTCTGCTAATGATAAGACCTTCAAGCGTAGTGGATGTTATGCAGAAAATTATCATTTCACATTCTAAGCTTTCGATAGCTGAGATGAGTTGATCTCCCTTCGCACCACCGAGTTCTGACATTAGGAACACAAACTCGTAGTATTCGACTTCGATCTCATCAAGTCCGTGAAAGACGTCCGCTTCCGGATACAGTTCGGAAATCTTTTCCGCGATATCTTCAAGACCGAATGTAACGACTGCGAATTTCATTAAAAACGATTGGTTCAATCAAATAAAAAGCTTTATCTTACTCCTGTATCAAGATTCGTGATAATCTATAGTAGCTACATAACTCGACGCCAGAGTGCCCCAAGCTTTAGCTTGATGGTGGATAGCTTTTCACGGTCTCGGAGCTGACCTACGTCTATTATAATGAATCTTGATTTTTACGAAAGAATTTCTTGAAGAGATTCTGAAAAGAGTTGACGCGCTTGTATTGATGTGTGGCTATAGACGACATAGCAAAGAAATTCGAGGCAAAAAGACCGTCTTCATCTTCGAGACTCGAATTCTGCAAAGAGATAAACGGCGGTGTTTTTTAAGACCGATACTTCCAACGATAAGTCTAAAGGACTATTACAAGTCCATTGAAATCATAGCAGATTTTACCGACAGGATAATTCTTGGAAACCTCAGATTGACAAAAAAGGCTGAAAACATCCTGAAGGAGCTGGCAGATTTGAGTGATAAATCAGTCGCGGGCTACCTCATCATCGCAGAGCTCAGAATTGGATTCAATCATCATCCGTTAAAGAGTTAAGCAAAGATCTATAAAGACTTTTCTGTTTTCAGTCCCACTTTTCACCGTAGTAAACTCCATTGTGCCTTATCCTTGAATGAAATCGAAGATCTCGGTCGCATATGGGAAAAATGTCGATTCTATCGTTACTTTCTAAGTTCTTTCTTGACAAAACCTTTTCGAGATCTTTTCTCTCCTCACTCGTTAGATAGCCTATAAAGGCGCTTTTCTGAATTCTCCGCAAACCGAAATCTTTCAGAATTTCGGCTATCTTGTTTCTCAGGCTGTCGTTAGTTATGTCGTACACGACGAGAACCTTCATGCTATCACCTTAAACAGTAATTCATCTCTCTTCTCGAGGAAACTCGAGCGTAGGTAGTCATCCACTATGTAAAAGTCCCTGTCGATCTTTATTTTGTCCCCGGCTTTGGATACGTAGACAGTGCAGCCTATATCTACCGGTCTCTCAAAGATGCTTTCAAAAGCTAAAGCATAGCCAGCCACCTGCAAACGATGCCACTCCTCTTTCTTTCCGAGCTTTATATAATTATCCCTCCGAGTATCCAAGCTACATCAGCCCTCAAATACTTGCTCAACCCCAGCAAGCTTCCGTCCACAACAGTTTCGGTTGCGATCGGAAAGGAAAGCTGGACGAGGCTCTCCTCATTCAGAAAAGGGTATTTCGCCTTAACTTCCAGAACCTTGCTTTCTATTCTCGTCGCCTGCCATCTTGCGATTTTCATACAGAAGTTTTTCAGATCTTCAACATCGCTCTCGCGAATCTCTAAATATTTGCTCATTTCTTCCAGTTCTCTTTTCAGTTCTTCTCCAGCGAATTTTACGAGTTCGTCCCTAAGCTCATCGTAGCCGAGATATACTAGCTTTTTAGCTCTAAGAAACATGGAGGAAACAATTCTGTGGATTACGAACCCTTTGGCCTGATGCACCGTGGTTGGGATTGATCTCTTAAGGACTTTGTGTCTTATCCATGCGTCCCTTCTCGTCAGATAGATCGATGTCGCTATATCCCACACCGGAAGAAGCAACTCTGTTGAGTACGGTCTTACCGGCGGATCATACCAGTTCCATCCTCTGAGCCTGTCATCAACCTGGTTTTCTCTAACTCTTGGTAGCAGATCTCTCATCAGCCTCTTAACTTCGATCACATCGAGATAATACATGACCATCACCACGGGATGTAGGGAACAGCAAAAGAATCCCTGCTACCTTTAAGAAACGAGACAAAATCTTGAATGTAATAAAACATCACAGTTTCCATCTGCATTTTTCTTCCCTTGTAATCCAATCTGCTTTGCATGAAGTCTGAGAAAAACTGATTTTTAAGCGTGATTATGGTGTCATTTTTCTTTTTCTCGGAAAAATAAGCAGGAGAGATTTTCTTCAGAAAACTGACTACGAAGCGATCAACCATCGGTCTGAAAGGCTCCATTAGATCGAATACAAGCGACAGTTTTCCGGGTCTGTCAACGTGCAGATAACCGAGAAATGGATCAAGACCAAACTTCAAAGTGTACTTCCATATCTGGCTCGAGAGGAGGTTGTAACATATGTTGAGCGAAACATTCACTGGGTCGTCACCTTTCTGATCTCTTCCGGGAAAGTTCCAGTCATCAAGTGAGAGTTTTATTGCATCCCAGTAGTAGTTTGCCACTTCTCCTTCGTATGCAAGGATGCTCTTTCTTGCCGAGTCGAGATCTTCGTATTCTTCTGATAAAAATTGCTCATACCTACTTTTGATAGCTTCGTAAAGCTCGTAAAGTTTTAGAGAAAGTACTTCATTCAGTCTTCTACTTTTCGAGTAGTACCTGACATTGGACATCTGGTTTCTTGTTTTGCCTGCTATTATGAGCTTGGCTACTTTAATTCCGCGGGAGTCTTCAACGCTTTTGTACTGCTCAATTCTATTCAAAGCCGTACCACCGAGCTTAGCACTAACAAGTCTCGCTACTGGCTTTCCCATCGGAGTGGTGAAGAGAACATCCACTCCAGATTCAGCGAGCATTTTCAAAACTTCGCTCGAAACGTTAGCTTTTCCAGAAATTATTACGTCCCTTATGGATTTTACCGGAATTTCTTCCTTCCCTTCTTTAGATGCTATAAGGATTCGCCTTTTTCTTTTTTTAAGTGTAACTCCAAATTCATCAATTAATAAATGTCCATAATCGGTTAACTTCATTAGATAGTATTGTAGTGCACAAACAAAGAAAAATATTTCTCCATATTGCACCTCCACCTGCAAAATTAAAAAGCATGCAACGTTAAAATTTTTGTGTATTTAATATTTTACAGATTTTATAATACTCGAACATTTAGTGATTTTAGATGTTGTAATTTGGATATATTGAAAGGCAATCTTAGGAATCATTGCAACTAATGAAGCCGTTTAATGGCAGAAATGTCTATCTCTCAAACTACCTTGAAGAGAAAACGGAAGATTAATATAGGTTTCTGCAAAGATATATCTGCTATGAGGCGGTTTAATTGGAGATTGTTCAGAAGGAAGGGATTAAAAAAGGAGATATCAAAAGATGAGAAACTTTTGTTAAAAAATGTTAATGATCTGAAAACTCAAAAGGAGGAGAAGGATATTCATGAGGTCGCAAGAGAAATCTTACCAGAAGAAGATTAAGATAAAATTCACTTTTTTGGGTGGATTCGAATTTAAGGAAAAGGAAGTTGAAGTTGAAGAGGGGAAGAAGTACTCGGAAATACTCGAAGATCTGGGTATTAATCCTGAAACCGTAGTCCTTGTGAAAGAAAAACCCATACCAATAGATGAGATAGCCACTGAAGGTGAAGTTAAGGTTCTTCGAGTAATCTCAGGCGGATAAACTATTGCAAAAAAAAAATTTATAAAGAGTTTTTCGATAGTGAGTTTGATGAAAATATTGGTCGTTGATGATGACAAGTTCATGAGAGAACTCTTAAAAATAATACTGAAAGATTTTGAAGTTTATGAGGCTGAAAATGGAAGGGAAGCCGTAGAAGTCTACAAGAAAGTAAAACCCGATATTGTCTTGATGGATGTTCTGATGCCCAACATGAATGGCATCGAAGCCACGAAGGAGATTTTAAAGATCGATCAAAATGCCAAAATCATAGGTGTAACAGCTTTCGCATCAAGCAAAGGTCAGGAATTACTCAAAGCGGGAGCTAAAGAGATAATCGAAAAGCCATTTACAAGGAAAAAAATTATTGAAATTGTCAAAAAGTATTCAGGGCCTTAGCTGTTTTTTCTTCTTTGTTTAATTTGTCCTTCTCGACAAATATTATTGCGTATTTCATTAGCTCGTCAACCTCGTCTTCATTTAACTCAAAAATATCTGGGACGCCAAATTCGAAGAAGTAGTAATCGCTTTCCCCTGTATAGGATTTAACCCTTTTACTGAATCAGAAAGTAAGAAATATTTTTTCAAAGACTCTTATTTATGAAGGTGAAGATAAAGGTGAGAGATATCCTACTTGAAGCGGAGCTCTTCGATGATCTAAGAACGGCTAAAGCCGTTGCGGAATCGCTACCGATTAAGGGAATCGTAAAAAGATGGGGTGACGAGATTTACTTTGAGACATCCCTCACAATCGATTTCGAGGAGAATTCAAAAGATGTTGTCGAAATAGGAGACATCGCTTACTGGATACCCGGAATGGCTATCTGTATTTTCTTCGGGAAGACTCCGATAAGTGATGACAAAATAAGACCCGCCAGCCCTGTTAATGTATTCGGGAAAGTGTTGGGGGACGTAAAAAAGCTCAAAGAGGTCAGAGAGGGAGATGAAATAGAAATTACAAAGTAACTTTTTAACTATACAGCTTTAATCCTCAAAAGATATATACCAGCCGTCCTCATTAACTTCATGGGATTTGAATTGTATCTCGATGTGGGAGCTAAATTCTTAAGAAATACCACAGCTTGCAAGAGCTTTGGAAAAATAGGGTTTGTTAGTCTGAGATGATAACTTTTGTCGGTCTTGGGCTTTGGGATGAAAAGGATATCACCCTTAAGGGCTTGGAAGCAGTTAAAAAAGCCGACAAAGTTTACGCGGAATTCTACACATCCAAGCTAAGAGCAAAGCTGGACAGCCTCGAAAAGTTATACGGTAGAAAGATAGAGATCCTCAGAAGAGAAGATCTCGAAGACAGATGTATCGATCTGCTTAAAGAAGCAAAACAAAAAAATATCGTCATTCTCGTAGCTGGAGACCCGTTTGTAGCAACTACTCATAGTAGCATACTTATAGAAGCAAAAAAGATGGGTGTTCCCTTTAAGATAATCCACAATGCAAGCATAATCTCTGCAATCTCGGGGGTAACTGGTCTTCACATATATAAGTTCGGTAAGACTGCTACGGTCAGTTACCCTTACAAGGGTATTGTTTCAAGGAAACCCCTCGATACAATAAAGCAAAATCTATCAATTAACGCTCACACTCTTCTTTTGCTCGATTTAAATCCGGAACCTATGAGAATTAATCAGGCTGTAGAAATTCTCGAAAAAGTTGATGACGGAACCCTCAACCACTTCGCTGTCGGTGTTGCGAGAGCCGGTGGAGACAATTACATCAAGTGCGATTACTTCTACGAGCTGAAACATCACGACTTCGGTGATCCTCTTCATTCAATTGTTTTCCTTTCAAAAACCCTTCACATAACCGAATTCGAATTTCTCAGAGAGTTTGCAGATCCGCCGAAAGAGCTTGAAGAAATTGTCGAGTGAAAAGATAGAATCTTGCGGATTTGTAGTTCACAAGCTTCCCTCCGTTAATTATTTCGTTTTTCAGTGGGACTATTATCACATCGCTACCGATCTTCTTTGCTAAGGATAGTATGCACCTTTGGATCTCGTAGGGAGGTCTTATTGAATACAGAAGGGACGCACCCCTGTAAATTTCAAATCGAGGGTTGCACACATCATCTATAATTATCTTAAGATCAGATTGTATCCTTCTCACATCGGTCACAACAACATTAAAGCCGAGTTTGATTAACTCCCTTGCAACATCCTGATATCTCCCAATTCCGATTTCAACAATCTTTCCACTATATTTTTTCGAAATGAACTCGATCAGATCTCTCACAAAACTATTTTATATACGGGGATAGATATATCTTTATGTATTCCGTTTTAATTAGACCGTACAGCGTGAAGGATTCGGCAGATATAATAAAAATAGACATGGAGTCGTTCGAATCACGAAATCCTTCCTACGATCTTTACATCTATCTGGCATATGGTAGCGAAATTTTCGTCGCAGATCTCGGAAACTTTGTTGTGGGATACATAGTCTTGCAACATAAGGAAGAGGAGTCCAAGATACTGTCCCTTGCCGTGAGGAAGGAGTTCCGCCGCAGGGGTATAGGGAGCATGTTACTGGAAAAAGCTATAGAAAGCTCAAAAGAAAAAGGGAAAAAGAGACTCCTACTAGAAGTGAGGATTTCAAACATCCCTGCCCAGAAACTCTATAAAAAATATGGATTCAAAACAATAAACGTTCTCCCCAACTATTATGCCGATGGAGAAGATGCGTATTTAATGTGCCTTGACCTCAATCAGCTCTAAGAACTCCCTAATTCTTGGATTGGAAATCAGATCCTCATACCGTCTCTCTCGCAACAACTCATTAATGCCTCTACACAATAGAAAGATGGCTCTTTTATGGTCGTTTTTACTCTTATGTATATGGACTGGCTGTACGCCAAACTCGTCGTATTTCTCAAAATAGCCGTTGGTTACACCCGCTTCCTCGAGAAATCTCTTCACATGGAACAGAGTAAGGTGCAGAAAAACGAGCTCCTCCTTATGCATACTACCACCAATTTCTTAAATGATTAAAGCCATTTATAAATTTTATTCATCATGAATAAGTTCTTCTATGTATCTTTACGAATTTGCAAGAATTTTGTTTTCAGAAAAATAAAATATTTTAAGAAAGTCTTAGTAAGGTTCTGTGAGCGATAGATAGTAAAGCTTTAAATACATTTCTATTTAAATCCTATGGATGAAGATTCTGCTTAGCAGGAAGGATACCGTTAAGTTGCTGATATTATCCGAACTTGTAAAAAACCCCGAATGCAATCAAAGAGATATTGCAAAGAAATTAAAAATGACTCCTCAGGCGATTTCGGAGCACTTTAAAGAATTGATTGCTGAAGAGCTTGTAAAAGTAATACATAAGGGATTTTACGAAGTAACGGAAAAGGGTAAAGAATGGTTAAACGAAAATTTATTTGATCTCCACCTATTTACGGAGGATCTTCTCAGGAAAATCTATTCTTCCGCTATCGTTGCGATATCTAAGGGGGTGATATCTCAAGGGGATAAAGTTAGATACTGGTTTGAAGACGGTTTCATTTTCGCTAAAAGAGATAATAAAGGAAATGGGGAAGCCCTAACAAGTGCAAGCGATGAAGAGGACGTTCTTATCAAGCCTACAGGAATGTTCGATCCTCCAGAAAAAGGAAACATTATCATTTTCAGAGTTCCTGTCATTGAAAGAGGAGGAAGCAGAAATACAGATATAGAAAAGCTGAAAAAGATTATAAAAGAAAAAAGAAGACATATAGTCGTTGCAATGGGTGTGGAATCCCTGGTTTCTTGCAGAAAAGCCGGTGTCGAGCCGATATTTTTTGGAGCAAAAAGCGTTTGTGTTGAGGCAGCTCACCACGGATCTGGTGTGATCGCTGTTGTCACCGAGACACTTTCGGAAGATTTAATGAGGACTCTAGTAGAAGAAAACCTAAATTTCGAAGTAGTTGAGGGGATGAAGCAAAAAGATTATTAACCTCCACGATTTCAGCTTTTGGATTGTGAGGTGTTGCGAATGATCACCAAAGTCGTTGAGTTGTTACTTACGGCTGAAATATATAACAGTAACGAAAATCTCAATGAAGATGACATACCCAAAGATATAAGGAAAATACTATATAACAACGGGGGGATTAGGAGACCGTTAGTTATTAGAGAAAGCATGATTAAAGAGTTTAATGTAACTGAAAAAGATTTGAAGAAGTTACCCTTTATCGATCTGAATAAATTTAACAAACAGCTCAAAATTACATCAATCGAACTTGCGGCAAAATGGATGGCCAAAAATGGAATAGAACTCATAAAGAAAAATCCTGTTCTAGCTTATTACTTTGAAAATTACGATTCGTTAAACGTTTCTTACGAGGAAGCCAAAAGATTGAACGAACCCAAATACTGTGATACAGAGTGGTTGAAAAATGTTCTCAACGAAATGATGAAAGATGAGAGCACAGCAGAAATGCTAAGCTTGGTGAGAGTTTTCGCTCCCGAAGAAATTTATGAAGATTTTAGTGAAGTTGTTCTTGAAGACTATCAAATCGAGGAGATAAAGAAAATAGAGGTAGCCATAGAAGAGAGAGAATGGCTCAAAAAAGTAGGATTAAGAGATATCGGAAAACTCCTTTTCATAGGACCTCCCGGAACCGGAAAGACAACAACTGCGAAGGCTTTAAGTAGGAGATTGCGTTTACCCCTCGTAGAGGTAAAGCTCTCGATGATAACGAGTCAATTCCTCGGAGAAACTTCAAAAAACATCGAGAAAGTATTTGAAATTGCGAAGAGACTGAGTCCATGTATTCTTTTCATAGATGAATTTGATTACGTTGCAAAGACGAGGACGAGTGATGAGCATGCTGCTGTAAAAAGAGCCGTAAATACTCTCCTAAAAGCGATTGACGAAATAAGTCTCGTAGAGCACGGTGTTCTACTGATCGCGGCAACAAATCATCCAAGCTTGCTTGATTCTGCCGTTTGGAGAAGATTCGATAAGATCGTGGAATTCCCAGAACCTTCGGAAACTGTGAGGAGAAGAATATTCGAAATTACTCTGAGTAGGATTCCCGGGGAATACGATATCGACGAACTCGTCAGGTTAACTGAAGGATTTACAGGAGCTGAGGTAAAGCTCGTTGTGAGGGAAGCCGTCCTATCAGCCCTAGTTAAGGGAAGGAAAAATCTCTTCATGGAGGATTTGGTAAAAGCTGTTAACGATGTGAGAAAGAGACTAAGACTGAAGTATTCCTACTAAAATGAGGGTCACGATACTTGGTAGCGGCGACTCTCCAGGGACCCCCGTGATTGGATGTCACTGCAAGACGTGTGAGCATGCGAGGAAAAACGGCTGGGAGAGGCTGAGATTCTCGATACTTATCGAAAACAATGGGAAAAATATTCTGATCGATACGTCTCCGGATATGAGACGGCAGCTACTCAAAGCAAACGTTGAAAAGATCGATGCAGTGATATGGACTCACGCTCATTACGACCACTTTGCGGGCTTTGGAGAGTTTTACAGAGTCCAAACAAGGGTTAACGTTTACAGCACACCGGAAGTTCTCGAAGATGTTAGGAAATATTTAGATTTCATGAAATATAAGGAGAGGGAGATAGAGGTTTTAAAACCCGTTCACCTATTCGGTATGGATATAATGCTCGTGGATGTCAATCATCCACCTTTAAGGAGATCCCATGGGGTTGTTATAATGTACAGAAACCACAAGGTCGTAATAACGGGAGACACCAATGTCGAGATCCCAAAAGAGAGCCTAAACGAGATGAAAAATCCCAATCTACTGATAGTGGACGCCCTTGCTCCTGAGGGTTACAGACTCAAAAAGCACATGAATGCCATTGAAGCCTTATCTCTATCGAAAAGATTAAACGCAAAAGAAACCCGTTTCGTTCACGTGGGACATTTTTATCCGCCAAATTCGAGGTATCCCCTTGCAAAGGATTTTGAAAGCTTCGAATTTAGAGGTGTCTCACTTGAAGACTTCCTATAGTGGTTTGGATATCGGAGGAGCGAACATAAAGATCTACGATGGAGATACCAAGATATTTTACTTCCCAATGTGGAAGAAGTGGAAAGAGCTGAAGGAATTCCTAAAAGGGTTAAATCTAAGTAAAGTGGGTGTAGTTCTTACGGCAGAACTCGCAGACTGCTTTAGATCCAAGTCGGAAGGAGTTCTCTACATTGCCAAGATTGTAAAGGAGGTGTTTGATGAAGTCTATTTCATAGATCTCGATGGGAATATAAAGAGCGAAATCGACGTTCCGGAAAAATTCGCTGCTAATAACTGGATAGCCTCCGTTAAGTATCTATCTCAAGAGTTCGATGACTTTATTTTTGCGGACATGGGATCCACTACAACGGATATTATCCCAGTTAAAGGGCGGGAGATTAAGGCGTCAAAGACGGATTTTGAGAGATTAAGAAGAAACGAACTCCTATACTTTGGAATGCTTAGAACTCCGACGTTCTTTCTGATAAAGGAGAACTGTTCTTCAGAGTTTTTTTCGATAGTCGCAGACATTATGATCATATTAGATAAGATTGACAAAAACAAATACACATGCGAGACCCCGGATGGTAGGGGAAAAAGCCGTGAGGAATGCTTACAGAGGTTTGCGAGACAGTTCTGTGCTGATCTTGAAGAAGTTGGAGAAGACTTTTTGGTTGATCAAGCGGAGAAAATATTCGATGAAATGATTTTAAGGGTTTCAAACGCTTTTAAAGAAAAGAGAAAGGATTACGGGATAGATACAGTAATAGGATGTGGAATCGGGGAGATTATCCTAAAGGAAGCTGCCGAATCCGGAGGATTGGAATACATCTCCGTTAAGGAAAAATACGGCAGTGTGTCGGATATATTTCCCGCATTTGCGATTGCAAAATTACTAGAGTATGATCGTTGTTAAAATTGGTGGAAGTGTCGCAGAAAATGCCGGAAATATCATTAAAGCCCTTTTTGAAACGAGTGAGAAAATCCTGATAGTCCCCGGTGGATGGATATTTGCAGACACTGTTCGGAAACTGAATCTTGATGATGACACAGCTCATTGGATGGCTGTAATGTCGATGAACCTCTACGGATTGTATCTCTCAAGATTTGCCGAGAGTATCGAACCGGAAAATTTCGATTTCGATTTTACGGGTGTAAAGATTATCCTTCCGTATAGGCTTGTCAGGAATTTTGATGAACTCCCTCACTCGTGGGATGTCACATCGGATAGCATAGCTATTTGGATCGCTGAGAAAGTGGGAGCTAAAAAAATCCTAAAGGTAACAAACGTTGATGGAATAATAATCAACGGTAAGCTTGTTAGAGAAATTGAAGCCGATAGATTGCACTTTCAAACGTGTCTTGATAGGTACTCACCTCTGCTCCTCAAAAGATTTCGGCGTGATATGTTTATATGCAACGGCTTGCATGTTGAGAGGATAAAAAATTATATAACGAGAGGAGAAGCACTGGGGACTACAGTCGTCGGGAGGTGATAAAAATGGAAATCTATAAATGTGTGTCGTGTAATGCAAATTTATTCGGAACAAATTACGTTGCATTTCCCTGTCCAGCATGTGGAGAGATGATCTACAGGTGCAAGAAATGTAGGAAGATTGGAAACCTCTATGTGTGTGAAAATTGCGGATTTATAGGTCCGTGAGGTGGTTAAATGGGCAAAGTGTTCATGAAATTGAGGGTTATGCCAAAAGACGTGGATGTAGACTTAGAAAAACTTAAAGAGAAGGTCAGAAAGGTGGCTCCCCAAAAGGTGGAAATAGCAGACTTCGGTATTCAGCCGATAGCATTCGGATTGAAGGCTCTCCTAGTCGTGGCAGTAATGCCGGATGAGGGGGAAATCGGGGATAAATTCATCGAAGCAATCCAGAAAATCGATGACGTCGAGAGCGTGGAGATAGAAGCTCAGGAACTCGTATGATCGAGAGGATAGTTACCCCTCCCTTAGCAGCAAACGCCTATTTGATCTTAGATAAGAAAAAAGCCTTAATAGACGTTGGTGGAGATTTTAAATTTATTTATAATGTTTTAATAAAAAAATTCAATTTAAAATCTCTCGACTACATAATTCTAACACATACTCATTTCGATCACGCCTCTGCCACCGCTGATTTAAAAAAAGCTATGGGTGCTTCGGTCATCCTCCACAAGCTTGAGTACGAATTTGCTGTAAGTCAGAACTTTTCAGCAAGCTTTTTTGGAATAAATTTTCCTCCCTTCCAAGCGGATGTCCTTGTGGATGAAGGTGATAGCATAAATCTTGGAGAAATGAATCTTGAGGTAGTCCACACTCCGGGACATACTCCGGGCAGCATATGTCTCTACGAAAGGGATAAAAAAATCATGTTCACCGGGGATACCGTGTTCCCCGACGGTGGTTTCGGCAGAGTAGATTTCCCCGGCGGAAATGCCCGTCAACTTATAAGATCATTGGAGAAGCTCACAAAATTTGATGTTAATATAATGTACCCCGGACATGACGAACCCGTTAGGAACGCTAAAGAACATATAAAGATGGCTTACAAAATCGCGAAGATGTTTTTATGATTGATGTAGTTTTGGTGGAACTTAAAATTCCCGAAAACATAGGCTTTATAGCGAGGGTCATGAAAAATTTCGGTTTTAATAGACTCGTTCTTTACAAGTGTAATCTGAGAAGGGAGAGTTACGTGACGGCGGCACACGCCGTTGATATTCTCAAAAACGCTGAAAAGATCGACAGTCTCGAAGAATATTTAAAAGAAAAGAGCTTAGTCGTCGGAACAACTGGCATTCGGAGCAAAAGCTTGGGCAGATATGTGAGGAAATCAATAACACCGAGGGAGCTTAAATCAATCGTAAGGAAGAATACAGCAATTCTGTTCGGAAGAGAGGACTTCGGTCTTTTTGATAGGGAGCTAAAGCTCTGCGATGTTGTCGTAAGCATTCCGACGAGTGAAGATTATCCGGTAATGAATGTCAGCCACGCAGCCGCCATTATACTCTATGAACTATCAGACATTGATGTGACGGGAGAGGAAACTGCAACTCAAAGGGATGTTGAGATTCTTGTGAACTACTTTGAAGAGTTAATGCACTCGATCTGGTATCCGAGGCACAGGATTAAGAAGTCTAAGATACTCCTAAAGAGAGTTTTTGGAAAGGCTGGTTTAGCGAGATACGAAATTCACCACATATCCGGTATTATCAGGAAAACACTATTATATATCAATCACCTTAAGGAGAGTTATGGAAAAACTTAAGCTCGCCGTTATAATTGCTGTTTTTATTCTCTTCCTTTATCTAATCTCTCCCCTCCTTGACGGAGTTGTGATGGGGATTGCTTTTGCATATGTTGCAAAGCCCATACATGAAAAGCTGAGGATTAGGTTAAGAGAGCCATTTTCGGCCTTTATTTCTACGACTATAATCGCGATCCCGATTTTCTTCTTCTTTTTTTACGGGATTTTTCAGGGTATTACTCAGCTTGTATTTATCTTGAGCAATTACGATATTGTCGATTTGCTGAACAAATACATCGGCACAAGCAAGCTGGTTTCAACGCTGATTAATCAGGCAATTACTTTTATAAGCAACAAAATAGGCGATTTAGCTGTAAAAATCACAACAAGATTTATTTTCTTTATCATGAATTTTGCAATATCTATTGTAGTCTGCTTTTATATCATCGCCGATGGGAAGAGGGTTGCTGAGAAAGCTATTAACCTTTTTAAAAGTGAGGAACTGAAGACCTTTTTTATTGAAATAGACAAGACTCTCACCGGCTTATGGTTTGGAAACTTCATCGCTGCTCTTCTAATCGGACTTGCAAGCATACCTTATTTTCTCATCTTCGAGGTTCCCTACGCATCCCTCCTTAGCGGATTAATGTTTCTTGCAGCTCTTATACCTGTTTTTGCAGAATGGATGGTTATACTCCCGGTTGCCTTTTATCTGTATTTTGTTGATCCGATCAAAGCCCTGTGGTTTACTGTAATCGGGGCAGTTTTCTTCTACATAATTCCCGAACTCATCCTGAGACCGCAGTTTGTAGGATATACTTCGAAGATACATCCTTTACTTTTACTGTTATCTTTCATTGGAGGCGGCATCGTCGCTGGTGTGACTGGTTTCTTTCTCACACCAATGCTTGCAGCAACTCTTTCTGCAGTGTATAATCATTTTGTAAAATACACCCAAACAGAACTTTAAAGAGTTCCCTTCATCTCTAATTGGGAAGCTAATCTTATTGTGCTGTTTATTTCGCGAGAATTAAGTGGGGCCGCCGAGACTTGAACTCGGGTCTCCACCCCCCCAAGATGGAAGGATAACCAGGCTACCCCACGGCCCCTGTCATCATTAGTCCCTTAGGATTTTAAAAGTTTTCACTGTCTGCTTCATCATATTTAGTTGTCATGAATTTTCTAATCCTTTCAGCAGTCCTCTTTCCGACCTTGGGAACTTTCATGAGTTCTTCAAAACTTGCAGTTGCCAGCCTCTCAATGGTTTGAAAGTGTGAAAGCAGATTCTTTGCTATGACGGGTCCGACATCCGGTATTGCGGATACGACGTATTCTAGCTCCTCTTTTAAACTTCTTTTGGTTTTGTCAGCATGCAGGCTGATTTCTCTTTTTCTTATTTCTTGTTCCCTTCTCGCAATCGTCAGAATAAAGGCGGCGGTCTCCTCCTCATCCTTTGTGAAAATGATCGGAATTCCGAAATCAACAGCTATACTGACTATGGCTCCTCTGACAGCATTTGGATTTACCATTCTCTTTGAATAGAGATTTTCCCCCTCTATAATCATCAGAGGCTTTTGATAAGATTTCTTTAGATTCATGATCTGTGAAAACAGTCTTTCCTTTTCAATAAGACTGTCTAAAAAATCTTTAGCGGTTTTTCTCTCAACAGCAACTCTTTCACTTAAAACGTAATCCGCTACCTCAAGGTTTTTCGCCCTGACATCGACACCGCTTTCGTAGAGCTTCTTAACAACACCCGATTTCAGCTCTCTCGAATCAACGTAAATTACAATTGAAGGTTTTCTATCCTCTTCAATGAATCTAAGCAACGTCTGATTTCGTTCTCTTAATTCATCCCTAAGTCTGTAGAGCTTTTCATACATCATCTTCTCTTTACGAACGCTTGCCCAGTAGTAGGCTTCATCTCTTGTTCCTTTAGTTATAAGAACGACTATCCTTCCTTCACGTCCTCTGCCAGTTCTACCTTTCCTTTGAATTGCTCTTATCTCGGAAGGGACAGCCTCGTAGAAAACAACAAGATCAGTTGATGGAATGTCGAGTCCCTCTTCTCCGATACTTGTTGCGACTAGGACTTTGATCCTTCCATTCCTGAAATCTTCCAAAATTTCTATCTGCTTTTTCTGACTCATTCCCCTGTCATCCTCTCTGTTTGCCTGTCCTATGAATTTTTCTGCACTGTATCCGGCAATTTTAAGCTCTTTAACGAGCTTGTCAGCGGTATCACGGAAATTCGTGAAAACGATGACTCTAGAGTCTTCGTTTTTCTCAAATTGTTCTTTCAAAATCTCTTTCAGTTTTGAAATTTTTGGATGGTCTGTATTTGTCTTTATGGCTTTTATGAGACTTTCTCTGAAAATGGGATCCTCGAATAATGACTTTGCCGCTTTGCTTCCTCTCGATTTTGCTTCTTTAAAGAGTCTTTTCAGATATTTCTTTAGAGCATCCATCCCCTGTGTTTCCACAAGTTCTATCGCGTGCTGTATCTTCATAATCTCGGCTAGGATGGATAATGCTTCGAAATACACCGGATCTCCGCTTTCTGCCGCCTGAGCTTGTATGGATTCTTGGAGGGCTAAGAGCTCCTTTTTACTTGCATCACTTACGTCGATGTCCAAAAGTTTCTGTAGTTTTCGGCATCTAAGCTCTAATGATTTTTCAAAGCCCTTTACGATTGTCTTAAGCTCTTCCGGCATTTCAATTCTAACCCATTCAATCTCCTTTTGGAAGGTATACGGTTTAACGTCCTCATCGTATTCCGTTTTTATCTCAAGATTCTCGATGAAAAGATTATTTAGGACTTCCCGGATTCTCTCTTCGTCGCTACCGGGAGAAGCAGTTATACCGAGGATAAGAGGGTTTTTCGATTTATTCATGAATTCTTTCGCTATGAAAACATAAGAATAATTCCCCACGGCTCTGTGAGCCTCATCAAAAATTGCAAGGATGAATTCCTCTAAATTCAGATTATTTGTTATGATATCATTTTCAATAACTTGGGGTGTCGAAACGATGATTTTCGATTTTTTGTAAATATTTGGTCTTTTCTCAGGAGGTGTCTCTCCGCTGATGGAGTTTATTAGATTTCCATCGATATTGAGAGTTCTTCTTAGAAAAAGAGTGTGTTGCTCGACGAGTGGCTTTGTCGGAGCTAAGAAAAGCACCTTTCCGTCAAAATTCAGAAGTCTTGAGGCTATTACCAGTAATGCTACAACAGTCTTCCCTAATCCTGTGGGCAGTATCACGAGAGTGTTGGCTAAGAGTGCAGAAGCCGCTAAAGCTATTTGATAGCTTCTCCTTTCCACTGTCTTCGGTTTTATCAGTGGATGTGAAACGTATTCCATCATGAAGATATAGCTTTGAGGATTTATATTTTTGTTTAAGGAGAGCTTCCCGCAGACATCTGCGAAGAATCCGTAAATCTCTGCATTTCTCATTAACATGTTCTTCTGTTGATTTATAAAGACAAAACTCTCGATCAATCAGTTCTCCGTCAAATTCTGTAAACGACCGCAATATCCCTTTTCCGTTATCATCATCGCGTTAGCTCCCTGTGAGTCGGTTCGATGATCGCACACTTAAATCCAGCCTTTCGAGTCTTTTTACTATCAGACTGTTTATCTCCTGAATAAGCTCGTTATGCTCTTATAATTCGACATACTTGTCTTTTCTCTGAGGAGGATACACAAGGCTAAAGTTTTGAAGTTAAGCAAAAAATAATAAACGAATCTCGATAAACTCTCATGTGGAAGTCTACGTTTTGAGATTAGGTCATCGAGAGAAAAGGGATAAAAGAATATCCACACACGTGGCTCTAACGGCAAGAGCTTTCGGAGCTAAGGGAATCTACTTCACGGTCTATGATAAGAGCGTGTTCGAAAGTGTGTCAGAAGTTGTGAAGAGGTGGGGCGGCGATTTCTTCATAAAGCATGTCGAAAACTGGAAGAAATTCTTAAAGGAGTTCACGGGGATTAAGGTTCACCTAACGATGTATGGTATTCCTCTAACCCAAAAGATAGACGAAATTAAAAAAGCTGATAAGATTCTCGTCATTGTGGGAGCCGAAAAAGTTCCTCCTGAGGTTTACGAGCTATCGAATTACAACATCTCAATAGGAAACCAGCCACACAGCGAGATTGCCGCCTTAGCAGTCTTTCTAGATAGGGTTCTCGATGGAAAGGTTTTTGATTTGAAATTCGAAAACGCAAAGATAGAAGTAATCCCTTCGGAAAGATGTAAAATCGTAAGGAGGGGATTATCTTGTCAATAATGATTGCCGGGACTACGAGTAACTCTGGGAAAAGCGTGATTGTAGCCGCTCTCTGCAGACTTCTATCCAAAAGGGGCTACAGGGTTGCCCCGTTTAAGGCACAAAATATGAGTCTTAACTCTTTCATCACCAAAGACGGACATGAAATAGCATTCGCCCAAGCTTATCAGGCTTTTTCTGCTGGAGTCGATCCGGATGTTAGAATGAATCCTATACTGCTGAAACCGAAAGGGAATCTGAGATCCCAACTCGTGGTCTTAGGGAAACCCGTAAAGGATGTTTCCGCATTGGAGTATTACAAGGAGATCCCGTGGCTTCGTAGCATCGTCGAAGAATGCTACAGAAGTTTAAATGAGGAATTCGATATCGTCGTAATCGAGGGTGCCGGTGGGATCGCCGAGATAAACCTCTACGACAGGGATTTGGCAAACATAGGGATAGCGAGAATAGCGAGGCCGTCAATCTACATCGTCACCGACATCGACAGGGGAGGAGCTTTCGCTTCCCTCTACGGGAGCTATGTTCTGCTTCCAGAAGATGTGAGAAAACTTGTTAGAGGATTTATAATCAACAAAATGAGGGGATACGAGAATCTTCTTAAAGACGGAATCAGAAAAATCGAAGAGCTGACGGGTGTGAAAGTCTTAGGAGTCATCCCGTTTTTCGACGGAGATCTACCTTCAGAGGATTCTCTGTGCATAGAAGATTGGGCTAACAGAGGGCCGGTGGGAGTAATCAGGCTTTCAAGAATTTCGAATTTCACGGATTTTGAGCCCATAAGAGATTTCGTGAAGTTTGTCAATCTCAAAGATGATTTAGATGATATTGAAGTCGTAATTCTCCCTGGAACAAAAGAAACCATAAGAGATTTGAAAGATTTGAAAAGATGGGGGATGGATGTAAAAATAAAAAAATTTGCAAAAGAAAAACCGGTGATAGGGATATGCGGAGGGTTTCAGATGCTCGGAAAAGAAATCCACGATCAGGGAATTGAGTTCGAGAAAATCAGGGTCAAAGCTCTCGGATTGATCGATGCGATCACGAAATTCGAGGAGTTCAAAAAGATAACAAGACAAGTCAGGAAAAGGGTTACGGAGGAAGTTGCAATAATCGAAAAGCTTAAGGGAGACTGGGTGTCGGGATACGAGATTCACATGGGTGTGACTGAGACGAAACGCCCCATCTTTGAAGATGACGGTGGTATGAGTGATGATGGGCTCGTCTGGGGGACTTATCTTCACGGATTATTTTACAATGAGAACGTGACAAGAGAGTTCTACAAATACCTCGGCTTTAGATATAAGCGGAAAGAAGATCCAATAGAATCTTTCTCAAAAATTCTTGAAGAGAGTATAGACGTAGAGGAGTTTATATCTTCCTCCCTTTGACCTTATTGATATCGAACTTCGCCTTTTCCGAGATGTGCATGACAGCTAAAGTTCCAGCCATTACGGGGTCGCTTACGACGAGATCGCTGACTTTGGGTACGGATCCGAACATATTCAAGCTTATAACGGGTATCCCCTCTTTTCTGAGTTTTTTTACCTCCTCGCTTACTTTACCACCCATCAAACCACCTGCGAGAATAAGGATCTCTGCTCTGTGGAGTCTTGAGACCGCTCTAACAGCGTCTGCAAGTTCCTCCTCACCAACAATCGGCATTGTGTCAACGCTGATCCTCTCGCCCCTTAAATTGTGTCTGTCAGCTTCGGTTATTGCACCTAGAGCAACCTGAGAAACCAGTGCTCCTCCACCAAAGATTAATACTCTCTTTCCGAAGACTTTTTCAAAGGGTTTCTCCTCCTTTACTTCTAAAACCGTAGGAACAGTTTTTAGCTCCTCCAAAATTTTATCAAAATCTCCTCCGTCAATCTCGAAGTAGATCATGGCCTTTCCTTTATTTTTTCCATGTTCTATTATAAAACTCTGGGAATATGTTATGTTACCACGATGCTTCGCTATGATAGATGTAATATCTCTTAAAACTCCGATTTGGTTTTCGGCGAGAATCTGTAAGCCCCTCACCATCAGAATTTCGCTCCCGTAAGCGTTTTAGTCTCGATAACTCCGTCAATGGATCTTATCTTATTCACAACAACATCGCTGAGTTCCTCGAAGTCTTTCACCTTTATCTTTGCGATTAGGTCGTATTCACCAAAGAGTGGGTAGAGTTCTTCAACTTCACTGAGATTTGCGAGCTTTTCGTAGACCGATCTCTCCTTCCTCGGCATAACTTTTATCAAAACAAAACCTATGGCCATTGGAGATTGATTGAATTTTCAAATTTTTAAAGGTTTTGTTTGTAGCCCGCTTTGTGGAATCCCCTTCACTGATCGGGGGACGCATGGCAAGCGGGCACTTAGTTGTAGTCTATTGAAGTATTTAATTCTTTTCGTTAGTATCTCCGAATGACTTCAGATCCAAGAGGTAAGAGTTGCGTTTCTCAGTATCACGCTCCTTTTTAGATAATCTTTAAGGGGATGAGCTAATAACTCCTCTAAGTATTTTAAAGACGACTTAATGTCATTGAAGACAGCCACTCTTTTTTCTAAAGCTTTTTTGACACCGACCCTAATCTGCCAAGAGCCGATTGGGATGTAATACTCTTGGGTGATCTCCCTAAAGACTACAACTTTTGCCTGTTTTTTCCTGTTTCTTAGAAACTCTAAAACACTTAATCTTGCCGAGTAATAAGCTCCCAAAGTTTCGTTAGCGTATCCTTTCTTTTTGAAAAATTCGTAGTCTATTAGAACACCGCTAAATCCGAAGATGGATTTTGGAAGCCAGACTTCTGAGAGTTCGAAGGCGTAACTGTCCGGAATCAGAAGGATCGTATAGATGTTTCCCAGAAATTCGGAATGATATATTTCGAATTTGTCAATGGGTTTGTAGTTGATAATCTCCCTTTTTATATTCTCTCCAATTTTGTCTTCCACCACTGTTATACCCCATCTCGTCGGAACCAATCTCTTTTTAATTCCAAGTAAACCCGCAGAAAGTAGTCTAATTATGTAGTATTCACTAAAACCTCGTTCATATAGGGCGATAATACAATCTTCCGCCTTTAGATCATCGTTCACGATCTTTTCTACAAAATTTGGAACTTTTGGATTTTCAACAACTCTAAGCTTTTCGAGTTTTGCTTTTGGATTCAGGACAGGTGCAACATCATCTAGATTGATCTTAAACGTAGGTCTTTTTGCTAAAATCATTTCAGAATCGACTGGTTCTGTTGACATGACCAAACCGTCGAAATCGATGCTTGAACTGATGTGAACAGGTTTCTCACCCATTACAAGCACTAATCTTAGTTTTACAGCGTCATCGAGAGATATAACCTCCCATTTCAGTGGATCACTTAGGATTGAAGAATTCTCAAATTGTGTAACTGATGGAGCAACTCTAACATAAGGGTAACTCGCCTCTCCCACAAAGAGATGAGGTGGTGACTCTCCGAAAATATCTTTATCAAGTTTAAGAGAATTGTAAATGGATTTTGCTATTCTAAGCTTTCTTAAAATGGGGCAAAACGATCTCCCGCAGAGAAGCTTGTGTCCCTTGCAAATAGCACATCGGTTTCTCGGATTGTTCATTGATAATCTAGCTCTTGGTTGATTCACAACTTGTCCCGTAGCTCATCCCATTTAATTTTTTCCTCCATAGTTTGTCCGTTTACGTTAATGAGGTACAGTTCAGGTATGCCACTGCTGAAGTCGTAATACAGTCCCAAAAGCTTTTTAAGTGTACCCACATTCATCGCGCTCTTTATAGCATCATCCTTCATCATCATTTCTATCTGCCTGTGCACATTCTCCTTTGCAAGCTCATCAACATCATTTGTAGGTAGCGTGCCACCAAAAACTGTCTCTCTTATTGTGTTTATTGCCTCTTGAATGTGCGGGTTTTCGTCTCTTCCATTAATTACTGCTTTCATCATTCCACAGTTGTTGTGTCCGCAGACAATTACTTTCTCAACACTCAGATGTAATACGCCATAGTAAAAGGTTTCTAGATTGAGTAGGTAGCAATTTCCAGCATTGCTTATGGTGAAAACCTCTCCTGGCAGGTATTTAAAGCCCGTTAAGAGTTCGCCTTTTGGCACGCGAGAGTCGGCACAGCTTATCAGCATGTATTTCGGTTTTTGACCTTTGAGCAACTCCTCGCTGTAGGATGGAAGCTCAAATTCTTTCATTAAAACACCTCCATTATTAATCAAAAAGGTAACAGCAAATACATAAAAATGTTTTGGAAAAGTAGAGTCTCGCTAAAGCTGGATCAAGTTACTCTTAGTTATGCACTATTACAACCGCTTGAGGTACTGCTTATAAAGTCCAGCTGTCAATCGAGGTCTTCCAATCTGACGTTAAAACAGCTTTAATACCCATCATCAGAACCGAAAAATTTATATATCACTTAGTCAAATTTACTAACCAGATGTTAGTAAACAACGATAAGTCAAAAATCGATGGATTGCTGGAAATATTAAGTAACGAAAGTAGGAGAAAAATCATCGAATTACTTACAAAAAAACCGTGCTACGTAAGCGAAATATCTTATACACTCAGAATGGCTCCCAAAGTCGTCTTAGAGCACTTGGAGAAGCTTGAGAAAGCTGGGATCGTCAAAAGTTACGAAGAAGGGAGGAGACGCTACTACTACATTGATAAGACACTAAACATCAACATAACCCTTACTCCTCACAGATTCAGCATAACCTATCATGAAGATAAGGAAGGTGATATAAAGAACTTTATATCGGAGATTAGCAAAATATTTAATGAATTAAACAACTTTAGTGGAACAGACCTCTTAGAAAAGATGAACAGGATTGAAAAATCATTCAGAGCTTTGCAGAGAGAAATAATCGAAAAATTCGATAGAATAATCGACAACATGATCGTAAAACTTGACGAAATACTTGAAGAAGATATAGATAAGATAATCACTTACAGCTTAATAAAAGGTGTTAACACACCAGAAAAAATTGCCCAAATCTTCAACATACCCTATGAAGAGGTAATAAGTAGATTCAATGAGCTCGAAAAAAGAGGATTCGTTGTTAGGGAGGAGAAAAACGGTAAGATTTACTGGAAATTAGTTTGGAGGTGATGATAATGGAAGAAGCCTATTTAAGAGTTGCGGAAGCCTACCATCGTGATGTTGGAAGAGGGATCGCAAGGATAGATCCCGAAGTAATGGAGAAAATGGGATTGCAGAGCGGAGACATCATAGAAATCATCGGTAAAAACAGAGTCCCCGCCATCGTATGGCCGGGATATCCTGAAGACAGAGGCAAAGGAATTATCAGGATAGACGGAAGCATAAGAAGCAACGCCGGCGTAGGCATTGACGACAGAGTTAGGGTTAGGAAAGCAGCCGCAAAACCTGCAGAAAAGATAATCCTCGCTCCTACACAGCCTATAAGACTGATGGGTGGTGAAGCATATCTCCTCAGAATTCTTGAAGGGAGACCTGTCATAAGGGGACAGAAGATTAGAGTTGAGGTTTTTGGACACACTCTGACATTCGTGATAACATCGACAAAACCGAGCGGTGTCGTGATTGTCTCCAGAGATACAGCGATCGAACTCAAAGAGAGACCAGTAGAGGAAGTGAAAAGACAAGTCCCAAACGTGACCTACGAGGATATTGGAGGGCTAAAAAGAGAACTTAGACTCGTAAGGGAGATGATAGAGCTCCCGCTAAGACACCCAGAGCTCTTCGAAAGGCTCGGAATTGAACCGCCAAAGGGTGTTCTTCTCTACGGACCTCCGGGGACCGGTAAGACTTTGATCGCAAAAGCCGTTGCGAATGAAGTTGACGCTCACTTCATATCGATTAGTGGTCCGGAGATAATGAGCAAATACTACGGCGAGTCAGAACAGAGACTCAGAGAGATATTTGAAGAGGCGAAGGAAAATGCCCCCTCCATCATCTTCATTGATGAAATCGATTCGATAGCTCCGAAAAGAGAGGAAGTAACAGGTGAAGTCGAAAGAAGAGTCGTTGCCCAACTTCTGACACTAATGGACGGTCTTGAGGCAAGAGGACAGGTTATTGTGATAGGTGCGACAAACCGCCCCGACGCCTTAGATCCAGCTTTAAGGAGACCGGGAAGATTCGACAGGGAAATTGAGATCGGTGTTCCTGACAAGGAGGGTAGAAAAGAGATTCTTGAAATCCATACGAGAGGGATGCCACTAGCCGAGGACGTAAACTTGAATGAACTCGCAGAATTAACTGTCGGATTTGTCGGAGCAGATCTTGAAGCGCTTTGTAAAGAGGCAGCGATGCACGCTTTAAGGAGAATTCTCCCGGAGATCGATATAGAGTCTGAAGAAATCCCGCAGGATGTTTTAGAAAACCTAAAGGTTACAATGGAGGACTTTCTCGAAGCTTTGAAGAACATAGAGCCATCAGCAATGAGAGAAGTTCTTGTGGAGATACCCAACGTAAGATGGGAGGATGTCGGAGGTCTCGAAGAAGCTAAGCAAGCCATTAAAGAAGCTGTTGAGTGGCCGCTGAAGTATCCAGAACTGTTCAAGACTGTTGGGATAAAGCCACCAAAGGGTATACTGCTTTACGGACCTCCGGGGACCGGTAAGACTCTGCTCGCCAAAGCAGTCGCAAACGAAAGCAATGCGAACTTCATAAGCGTAAAGGGACCGGAACTCCTAAGTAAATGGGTGGGAGAGAGCGAAAAGCACGTAAGAGAGATGTTCAGAAAGGCAAGGCAGGTAGCTCCGTGCATACTCTTTTTCGATGAGATAGATGCACTGGCACCACGCCGCGGAGCGCTCGGAGACACCCATGTGACTGAGAGGGTTGTTAGCCAGTTTCTGACCGAATTGGATGGCTTGGAGGAGCTTAAGGATGTCGTAGTAATAGCCGCCACGAACCGTCCAGACTTGATTGATCCCGCCCTACTAAGACCGGGGAGGATAGAGAGGCACATCTACATACCACCACCGGACAAAAAGGCAAGACTTGAGATATTCAAAATCCACACAAGGGGGATGCCACTAGCTGAAGACGTGGATTTAGAGGATCTCGCTGTAAAGACTGAGGGATACAGCGGTGCCGACATTGAAGCCATCTGTAGAGAGGCTGGCTTAGCAGCGATAAGGGAGGCTTTGGCTGAGCTTAAAGATGTAGATAAGGAGAAAGTGAAAGAAGTGGTAAAGAAGATCAGAGTCACAAGAAAGCACTTTGAAGCAGCACTGAAGGTAGTGAAACCAAGCCTAACCAAGGAAGATCTTAAGAGGTATGAAGAAATTGTTAAAGATTTCCATAAAATGTATGCTTAAGGAGGTGATAGTATGGTTTGGAGGAGAAGAAGAAGGGATTGGGATGAAGAAAATTGGTTTGGGGAATTTTTTAGATTTCCGTTCGAAGAGATAGATGAAATATTCAAAAGAATAATGAGAGACTTTGACGAAATATTCAGAAGGGCGGAATTCATAGAAGGAAAACCGATAGTCAGGGGATTCAGCATAAGAATCGGCCCCGACGGAAAGCCAGAGATAAGAGAGTTTGGAACAAAGCCATTGATCAAGGAAGAGGGCATTGAAGAGAGAAAACCGCTAATTGACATCATTGAGACGGATGACGAAATCCAAGTGATTGCGGAGATGCCAGGAGTTAACAAAGAGGATATCGAGCTCAACGCAAGTGAAACAAAGCTCGAAATCAAAGCCGAAGGCGAGAACAGGAAATACTACGAAGTTGTTGATCTGCCGGACGAAGTGGATCCGGACTCTGCAAAAGCTAGATACAACAACGGCGTTCTTGAAGTCATTCTAAGGAGAAAGCATCCGAAGAAAGAATCAAAGAGGAGAATAAATGTTGAGTAACTTTTAATTTTTTATGAAGGTCCCTTGGAGATTTGTAAGCAACTGGATATGTACTGCATGCGGGAAGTGTTGTCTCGAATACACGCCAAAGCTAACGTTCTACGAATATCTGACGCTTCCAAAAAGATACACAATCGAAAGAAGGGGTAAATTCTACATCAAAAAAATAGGAAAATACTGCCCGTTTCAGATAAGAAATCTCTGTGGAATTCAGAAAAGAAAGCCACTTTCGTGCAAATTGTTCCCCTTCTCCATCCACAGAAAGGGGGAAGATCTTGCTTATTTCGAATACAGAAGTGAAGAATTCTATATTTACGTTGATCTCTTCTGTCCGAACATTAAACTGGGAAGACCATCAAGAGAATTTACTAAAAAGGTGAAGGACGCCGTAAGGCTTGTAATGGGAGAAAAAAAAGACTTCAGCCTATTAACTTCTAAACTCTTCTCTTGAATTCGGATGGTAGCTTTAAAACGCTTGCGAGTCCTATGAGATTTTCCTTGCTCAGACTGCCGTCAGCAACCTCTTTCAGAGCTTTTTTCGCATTAAATGCAATACCTAACCCCGCCTTTTCAATCATAATCTTATCGTTTGCTCCATCTCCAACAGCAACAATGTTTTCCCTTTTTATTCCCTCTTTTTTAGCGATCTCTTCGATAATTTTCGCCTTCTCCTCGGCGGTTATGATTCTACCCTTAAGCCTTCCCGTAAGCTTACCGTCTTTTATTTCGAGTTCGTTCCCAAATGCGTAGTCGAGACCAAGCTCCTTTTTCAACTTCTCCGTGAAGAATGTGAATCCTCCGCTAACGAGTGCGACCTTGTATCCCGCCTTTTTCAAACTCTCAATAAGCTCTTTAGCCCCCTCAGTCAACTTGATGTTTTCGTAAATTCTCTCCATAACCTCAACGGGTAAACCTTTTAGGAGCTTAACTCTCTCTTCAAGAGCATTTTTGAAATCTATTTCACCGTTCATGGCTTTTTCTGTGAGTTTTTTGACTTCTTCTTCGACTCCAGCGGCTTTTGCAAGTTCATCGATGATTTCCGCATCCACAAGGGTTGAATCCATATCGAAAATTATTAATTTTTTCTCCTCCATTGCAATTTCGTAAGGCTGGATAATCACATCGAGACCTGTTTTCTCGATCTCCTCTTTAAGCCTCTTTTTAATTACTTCGATGTCCGCACCCCTTAAATCTACCTCTAGGGTTACCGAGATTAACTTATCCCTCGCGGTCAAGCTTGTTCGCTCTATATTAACTCCGTGGCTGAAAAGAATTCTCGAAACATCTCTGACTATTCCGACTCTATCCTTTCCTATAACTGTGATGACGTATCTTTTTTTATCTCTTTGCTCCATCCTTTTGAAGGGAGAGATGTGAACCTGAACATCGATCTGTCTTGCGGCTTCTTTCAGTTTTCTCTCTATCTCTTCGGTGCTTACGGTAGCTTTGGACACATCAGCAACAAGAAACATCGTAAAAATCCCCTGAAGGACGTTCTGCTCAATATCGACGATGTTCACATTTGCCTCTGCTAAGACGTTAGTTATTTTGTATACAATCCCCGGCTTATCCACACCAAACACTGATATCGCAAGGAGTTCCACATAGGTATTTGAGAACGACTGTATATCAATTTTATTAAGAACTTCATCTACCCATGCAATGTTCTTTAAAACAATCTTTTTGTTCAATGGAGTATTATCCCAACACTGTAAGAAGAATGGAATAACGGAACGTTTGGAAAAATCTACAGAAGGATTAACCAAACTCGGCAGATTCCATCTTTCTTAGATGCTCTTCTCCCTTCAGAAATAGAAGTATTATCAAAGAGCTCAGTAGGGGGAACCACATGAAAACGGAGAAGGTGTAATGCATACTGTCCATGAAACCTTCGGTCATTCCGATAAGGGGAACCGGATTGAATTTTGCTATAAGCCTTAGAAAGCTCATAGTTCCGGGATCGGGAACGATATTACCGTAACCGGGAATCCATTCGTTCATTCTGCTTGTTAGAAGGACTCCACCAACTGCGACCCCCATTACCTGTCCTATTGTGTTAATTGATCTAATGGTTCCGTTGGCCATCCCCGCCTTCTGTGGGGGAACAGAAGACATTATGACGTTGAATGCGGGGGACATAAGCATTCCCATTCCAATGCCAATTGGGATTAGCATAACGAAGAGTTCCCAATATCTGACATTAATGTCAATGCTGGTTAATATGTATATTCCAAAGGCAAAGAACAAGGGTGCAACCGCCATTAGATATTTGGGGTTTGTCTTATCACTTAACCTTCCAGCAATCGGAGAAACAACCATGTTGGATAAAGGAATAGCTATCATCCAGTATCCAGCCTCTTCAGCAGTCAATCCTTTAATCCCTTGAAGGAAGTACGGCATCAGAAACAGAGTTGCCGAAACTCCGAAAAATGTGATCGTTGTTGCTAAAACACATACTGTGAAGTTTCTTATCTTGAATAGGCTGAGATCGAGGATGGGATACTCATAGTTCAGCTCCCTTAAGGAAAAAGCTATGAGATAGGGAATAGAAATCACAAAGCAGGATAGGGTTTTCTGATCCAACCACCCCCAATCCTGCCCCTTTATTATCCCAAGAGTTAGGAAACCCAAGCCCATAGCCAATAAAAATGTCCCGAGTAGATCTACTGGAACTTTTTCTTTTGCTTCAAGCGGTGGTAGCAGGATCAACCCGAGGACGATCGCGAGAATCCCAATCGGAATGTTTATGTAAAAAACCCAGTGCCAGCTGAGATGAGTTGTCAGCCATCCACCTATTATCGGTCCAAGAGTGAAACTTGAGGCCATGAATATAGCGTTCAAACCCATTATGGCACCTCTCTTTCCGGGTGGAAAAAGCTCTATGGCTATTGCAAGCGTGTTACTGCTGAGTATCGATCCTCCGATAGCTTGAAGGGCTCTGAAAGCTATTAGGGCTTCTATGCTCCAAGACTGGGCGCATAGGAAGCTACCCAATGTGAACAGAACCATACCTAAAATGAAGTAATGATCTCTTCGAACCATATCCCCAATTCTTCCAGCCAAGACGAGAAGAACGACCATCGTTAATGTGTATGCATTTACAACCCACTGTAGATCCGACATTCTCGCATGAAAATCTTCCGCAATCCGGGGTAAAGCTACATTGAGAATGCTCACATCAAGCAGAACCATAAAAAGTCCCAAGCTTACTGGAAGGAATGCTAACCAACTTCTTAATAAGTTCATAACTTTCTCTTTTTAGCGAATTTCACTCCTGCTATTACTGCGATCAAAACCAAGATTATAACGGAGACAGTCAGAGGATTTATAAGGGAGCCCTCCTTAACCTCCACTGATGCAGTTATTGGACTTGATTCGTGGGTGTATCCCTCCTCGTCGTCGTATTTAATCTTAATCGTTATGGGATAGAATCCGGCACCTGCATCCTTATCTACATCGATTCGGAATTTTGCGACCGCTACATCATTTGGTTTTAATGTCCCTACAAAGTATAAACCCGGTTGAGAGACTCCGATCAGACTACTTATCGAACTTCCCCCGGCGATCGTAAGGGGTGGTGAGACTGTTAGCTCAGCCACTCCGTTGTATATCGTCGTATCTCCGATATTTTTTATCTTAACTATGATCTCGCCAGTTGAATCTGGGTATAAAGTGCCTTCGACCGATATCACTTCGAAATATGCTGCCTTCGGCTTTACTATGATTGGAAATTCGGATATGCTCACCAAGTCTTCAACACTGTCTAAGCTGAATTTCCCGATCAAATAGATCTTGTAGGATCCGCTGATAATTTCATTCGACACGGATACTCTGAATTTGATTTCTTTTGTTTCGTTCGTGCTGATAACGGCAGTATAATATGCGGGGCTGAGGGGTGTTATTGACGGTGGCGGGAGTATTGCGAATTCAGCGTTTGTTATATTATGTGTACTTTTGATCAAAATCGCTATATCTCCTCTCATTCCAACTCCAAGGTTTTTCGTTTCAACTTTTTCAACTTTCAGAGGGGATGAGCCTACAACCACTTCGATATAGTGCTTTTCACTAATGATTTCATCTCCGAGATCGTTTTTGTATTTCAGCGTAAGGCTACCTCTGTAGATTCCCACTGGGGCTGTTGATTTGATGTAAAATGTGACCTCTTTATCTTCTCCAGCACTAAGATCGCCTATGTAAGGTGAATTTTCCGCTTGAAGGAGAGGGGTGTCGAACGAAAGAAGGGCAATTGCATCTTTCATGTTCTCGTTGGCTTTGATCTTAACTGATAGAAAACCTCTTGAAGGTATCGAATTTGATTGAACAGTTTTTGAAGATGTCAGAAAACTCTTAATTTCTTTTATATCGAATGTATCCTTATTTTCAACTTTAATCCCTATCTTTTTAGTCAAAACAGACTCGCTACCATCTGATTTCCTAAAGGCTAAGATTAACTCGGCTGGATACTCTTGGCTTATCGCACCATCCATTACGTAAATTTTAAACGATGCCTTTGCAGTTCTGTCGACATCCAAATCCCCCAAGTATACGGAATGGGTTTCCAAATCCGGACTTAATGGGGTAGATGCGTTCATTCTAAGGATTGCATCATAAATCTTGAATCTTCCCGTGTTTTTGATTGTAACCTCCACAACTCCCTTCGAATTTGTGCGTAGCGCTGATTTCACTGACAAAACATCAAAGTTATAATCTTTCTTTGTAATTTCGATTTTCACGTATTCAGTGCTGAAATCATCCCTGTAGGATATATCCACGCCGGTGGATGTAAAAGTGTATGTAACTTTTGTGTATCTAATCTTGACGGGGATTTTGTATTCACCAAGTTCGGCATTCTCATCAACCCTAATTCTAAAGGATGCTTGGGCAACCTTTCCGGAGGGAATATCCCCAATAAGTTGGGGATTTACGGTCTCAACAGTTATCGGCAAATAGCTCTCGGATAATTCAACTCTAACATCTTTTGCAGTTGTTATAAGATTAAGCAAGTCTGAAGTATTCTCATTTAGAGTGAAACCGCTTATTTTGGCTTCGTTTTCGATTAATATCGTTATCGTAGTGTCGTCACCAGGATGGAGCTTTCCATCACCAAGGAGGGAGACGTGAAAATCGATTTTTTGAGCTCCTGCAACGCCTATTAAGATGATTAGCAGAATCGGCAGTAACCTCAACATCGCACCTCCAAGTTCACGGAGACTTTTCATAATATAAAACTATCGGTTACCGAGATACTCATAAAAGATAAAATTAAAATAAAATTTTAAAATAGTTCCGTTTTCGTAATGTTATGGAGAATATTAAAGTTGAAAAGATGGATGGAATTGCTAAGATAACATTGAACAGACCCCAAAAGCTAAATGCGATAACCTTAGAGCTTCTTGATGAACTTAGAAGGGCTTTGAACAAGTTTGAATTCGACGATGAAGTGAGGGTTGTTATAATCACCGGAGAGGGGAAAGCCTTCTCAGCGGGGCTCGATCTACAAGCGGTCAGCGAAGGAGATCTCTTCAAGCCTTCGATCGCAATGCTTCTCGCCGCAAAGGGTCAGGAGGTATTCACAGCAATAGAGAAATTTCCCAAGCCTGTAATAGCCGCAATCAATGGATATGCATTCGGCGGAGGATGCGAGCTTGCCTTAGCCTGTGATTTTAGAATAATGTCTAAGAACGCTCAGATCGGATTGACGGAGACAGCCTTGGGACTGATACCGGGATGGGGTGGAACACAAAGGTTGGCCAAACTCATTGGAATCGCAAAAGCTAAAGAGCTCATAATGTTTGCGAAAAGACTTAACGGTGAAGAAGCTGAGAAGATAGGACTTGTCAATAAAGCTGTTGATCCTGAAAAATTCTGGGATGAGGTAATGAAATTCGCGAAGAAACTTGCCGAAGGAGCTCCCATTGCTTTAAGACTTGCAAAATTTGCAATCAACTTTGGATATGAATTACCTGCGGAAATCGGACAGGCTATTGAGGCGGCTTGCTTTGGTGTTGTAACTTCAACGGAGGATGTAAAAGAAGGATTCAGCGCATTCTTCGAAAAGAGGATGCCCCAGTTCAAAGGTAAATGACAAATACTGGAGGTGAAACCATGAACATAATTGTCCTTGCAAAGCATGCCGTAGATCCTGAAAGCGAGATCAGGGTTGCTCCGGATGGAAAAAGCATTGAAGAAAAGGGACTTGTCTACGATATAAACGATTGGGACAGATACGCCATAGAAGAAGCCATAAGGATTAAGGAGAATCACGGCGGAGAAGTCGTCGTTGTCGGGGTCGGATATAGTGACGATACTCTGAGAAAGTGTTTGGCGATGGGGGCAGACAGAGCAATAAAAATCCCGATCGATTCAAAGATGGATCCCTACGTCACAGCATTGGCTATAAAAGAAGCTATATCAAGCGAGAATTTCGACCTGATCATCGCTGGACTTATGAGTCAGGATTACAACTACGCCCTGATCGGAAGTCTTTTGGCTTCGATGCTTGATCTTCCTTATGCAACCGCCGTCACAAGTCTGAAACTAGAAGACGGAAAGATAAGGGTTATCAGAGAGTTAGAGGGAGGATACGGTGAGGAAAACGTTCTGACTCTACCAGCGTTGATAACGGTGCAGAGCGGGATAAACGAGCCGAGATACGTTTCGATAATGGGTATAAAAAGAGCTAGAAAGAAAGAGCTGAAAGAGATAAGTGTTGATGTCGGAGAAGGATGGATCGAAGTCGATAAGATCTACACGCCGCCCGTTAGAAAAGCCGAGATTATCACGGGAGATCCTGAAAAGGTTGCCGAGAAGATTATACAAATCCTTAAAGATAGAGGGCTGATATGATGAGGGTTTTTGCAATAGCAGAGATTAAAGAAAATACTCTCGATGAATCCAGTTTTGAGCTTCTAAATCTTGCAAATTGCATCAAAGGAGATGGGACGTGTGAGGCTGTAGTAATAGGGAAGGATGTGTCAGAGTTCGCCAAAGAGCTCGCAAAGGGTGCCGATAAAGTCTGGAAAATAGAGGACGACGCTCTCGAAAATTACAATCCCGAACTTTATACGGATGTTCTGCTCCAGTTATTCTCCAAGGAAAAGCCTGACATCGTTTTACTACCAAATACGTCGAGAGGATTGGAAATGGCACCTAAATTGGCTGTGGAGCTGAATGCACCGATAGTGACCGACATCGTTAACTTAGATGTCAGCAACGGAGTCAAAGCGACGAGATATATCTTTCAAGGAAAGTTGCTCGTAGATGTTTTTGTGAAAAAGTCTGAGACCTACGTCTTCACAGTGAGACAAGGTGTGTTTAAAGAGGGAATGGAGCTCTCAGGAGAGATAATCAATGCCGGCGTGAAACCCAAGATCACACCGAGAAGGGAGTTTGTCAGAATAATCGAGCCAGAGGTGGGCGAGGTCGACATAACACAAGCGGACATAATCGTTTCCGTTGGTCGAGGGATTGAAGACGAATCCAATATCGAACTCGCCGAAGAACTTACAAAGCTCCTTGGTGGCGTTGTTGCAGGTAGCAGACCGGTAATCGACAGCGGATGGCTGCCAAAGGACAGACAGGTCGGGATCTCTGGAAAAACCGTGAAGCCAAAACTCTATCTAGCTCTCGGAATTAGCGGAGCATTCCAGCACGTTATGGGAATGAAGGACAGCGAGCTTATCATCGCTGTAAATAAAGATCCTGAAGCTCCGATATTTGGTGTAGCTCACTACGGTGTTGTCGGAGACCTCTTCGATATTGTTCCTGTACTGATCGAGAAGTTGAAGAAGATTAAAGGTTAACGAAATCTATTTATTACCAAAGGGTGAACCCCTAAGGTATGACCGTAATCAGATTCCTCGGGGGATGCAGGGAGGTTGGAAGATCGGCGATAATGGTAGACTCAATTATCTTAGATTACGGTCTCAAGCCATCCGATCCTCCAGAATTTCCGATTAATGGTGTATCCCCGAAAGCTGTTATCATCTCGCATGGTCATCTCGATCATGTCGGTGTCGCCCCAAATCTTATGGATTACGATCCCCGTATCATCATGACTCCACCAACAAGAGATCTTTCAGATATCCTCTTGAAGGACTCAATGAAGATCATGGAAAATCCGCCCTTCGGAAAAAGAGAGTTCAGGCAGTTCCACACTAACACGAGGGAGATAGGATACGACGAAACGGTAACAGTTGACGGATGGGATATAACTCTGTTCAACGCTGGACACATACCCGGAAGCGCTACAATCCACATGTCGAGGAATATCAACATCCTCTACACGGGGGATATTAAGCTTGAGGATACAAGACTCTTGGAAGGTGCTGACACAGCTTTCCCAGAGACCGATATCCTTATAGTGGAGTCCACATACTTCGGAGTAGAGCATCCTGATAGAAAAGAGCTTGAAAAGCTCTTTGTCGAGAGCGTTCTCGAAACCCTTGATAACAAAGGTCATGCGATTATTCCAGCTTTCGCAGTTGGAAGAACCCAGGAAATTATGATTATCCTAACAAAGCACGGTATCACTCCTTACGTCGATGGAATGGGTAAAGAGGTAACGAAGATCTTGGAAAACCATCCAGATTATATCAAAAACGTCAAGGAACTTAAGAAAGCTGCAAAAAGGTCGATAATAGTCGAAAAGGGTAAGAGAGAGAAAGTTCTAGAAGAACCTGCTGCCGTGATCACTACAGCAGGAATGCTAAACGGTGGCCCCGCCCTTTTCTACATCTCAAGACTCTACAATGATGAGAAATCCAAGATAATCCTAACGGGTTATCAGGTCGAAGGAACAAACGGTGACAAAGTCCTCAAAACGAACACAATCGATCTCGGAATGAGAACTGTAAAATTGAAGATGAAAGTGGAACAGTATGACTTCTCGGCTCACGCTGACGACTCCCAGTTAAAAGAGCTTGTAAGAAAAGTTGTGGACAGGGGTGCCGAAAAAGTCTTCACAGTTCACGGTGAGGACACAGAAGCCTTTGCGACATGGATAAGGGAAGAGCTAGGAGTCGAGAGTTACGCTCCAAAGAACGGTGAAATGTATGTTATATGATGGTGATAATTTCTGACATTCACTCAAATTTTAGGAAGTTTAAAAAAGTTTTGGAAAGAGAGAATCCCGATCTTATTCTTGTATGCGGTGATATAACCGATTTCAACCCCCGTGATATTTCGGTCTTTGATAAATTGCTGATGGATTTCGAAGGAGAATGCCTCGCAGTTCACGGAAATTGTGATGATGAAAGGTGTGTGGAGCTTCTCGAAAGTGCAGAAAACATCAAATTCATTCACGGTAAATCTGTTGAGATTCAAGGTTACACGTTCTACGGCTTAGGGGGATCCACGGAAACACCATTTTTTACACCTTCGGAGTATAGTGAGGAGTATTACTACGAACTTCTGAAAAAATTTAATTACAAAGCCAATTCAATTTTGATCTCGCATTCACCTCCATACGGAATCCTCGACAGAACCTATCATGGCGTTAATGCCGGATCAAAAGCGATTAGGGATTACCTCGACAAATTTGATTACATCTTCTGCGGTCACATTCACGAAAGCTACGGGGTTTTAAAGGTTTCAAAAACAACAGTTGTAAATGTCGGATGTTTGGCAGACGGGATCTACGTGAAAACAGATCTCTCAAATATTACCTTCTGTAGAATCTGAGAAAAATATAATAAACATACGGCATAATTAGAGCTTGTGGTTGGAATAGTCAGGAGAGGCTATTTCATACTCCTCGTAGTTCTCGTCGGTATACTCTCAGGATTAGGAGCCATAATCCTCTACACGCTTGTTGATCTTTCAATCACGTTCTTTCTAGAAAATTTAGATTCTTACTCACCACCAAACGCAGCCGGCGAGGTTAATCTTTTCGATTTTCACTTAAACGTCCCAAAGATACCTCTTTGGATAATCCCAGCAATCGGAGGTTTGCTTTCGGGAATTATAGTTTATAAACTCGCACCGGAAGCCGAGAGTCATGGAATTAATGCTGTGATAAGAGCTTTTCACAGAGAAAAGGGAATAGTAAGGGGTAGAGTCTCTATAGTAAAGGCAATCGCCACTGCTTTTACAATAGGTAGCGGTGGGAGTGCCGGAAGAGTGGGATCTATCGCCCAGATAGGTGCTAGTTTCGGATCGATTGTCGGAAGCATCTTTAAGCTAACGGATAGAGAAAGGAGACTCCTTGTTATAGCGGGTGTCAGTGGTGGCATCGGAAGCTTATTCCGCTCACCCCTCGGCGGCGCCCTTTTCGCAGTTGAAGTCCTTTACAAAAGAGACACTGAAATCGATGGGCTGGTTTACGCATTCATCTCTTCGATAATTGGTTACATAGTTTTTAGTTGTTTTATCACTTCGATTCACTCGGATTTTGTCAGAAGTATATTCCAAACACCTCCTTTTGAAATAAAACACCCTGCAGAGATCCTAATCTTTGGAATAGTCGGTGTCTTTGTGGCTTTAATAGCAAAGCTTTACGTTTGGGTATTCTATACCGTTCACGATTTCTTCAAAATGCTGAAAATAAACAAGTACTTTAAACCCGTTATCGGTGGACTGCTAACGGGTATTATCGGAATCTTCGTTCCACAGGCTCTCGAAATGGGGTATGGATACGTTCAACTTGCGATTGATGAAAAATTAACTCTTAATTTAATCCTGATGATTTTATTCGCAAAAATTCTGACAACATCGTTTACCGTTGGTAGCGGGGGAAGCGGCGGAGTCTTCGCACCTTCAGTCGTTATAGGTAGCATGGTTGGAGGAGCCATTGGATATCTAATAAAGCTACTGTTTCCAACCCTCATTATAAATCCCGGTATTTACGTGATCGTGGGAATGGGAGCATTCATAGCAGCCGTCGCCAAAACGCCGATTGCGAGCATAACAATGGTTGTTGAGATGAGCGGGAATTATATGATACTTCCCGCAATAATGATCGCCTCTGCGGTTTCGTATTTGCTCAGCGGAGAAACGACAATCTACAGAGAACAGGTGGATACAAGAGCAGACAGTCCAGCCCACAGAAGGGAGCTTACAAGAGATATTCTGGAGGGATTAAAAGTTAGAGATGCTATGACTCCAGCTGAAAACGTAATCACAGTAAGCCCGAAGAACACGGTTCAGGATGTTTTATATCTCATTCAGAAAACTGGTCATCTTGGGTATCCGGTTGTAGAAAACGGAAAGATTATCGGGATAATCACACTGAGCGATATAAACTCAATTCCGGAAGAGAACAGAACCAAATTAAAAGTGGGGGAAGTTATGAGTAAGGAACCAATAGTTATATCTCCCGACGATCACCTTGAAAACGCCTTGAAACTCCTGATAAAATATGATATCGGGAGACTACCGGTTGTCGAGAATGGAAAGCTTGTAGGAATAATCACTAGGAGCGATATAATGAGAGCTCACGCAAAAGAATTAGCAAGACTCGAAATATGAGGTTTATCGTTGGCATCACGGGGGCATCTGGACAAATATTCGCTTTAAGGTTATTGGAAATACTAAGGGAATACGCCGAAATTCACCTTGTGATCTCGGATGCGGCAAAGATAACAATCTCTCACGAACTGGATATGGAGTTGGATGAACTAAAAAAGTTAGCCCACTACACATACTCTGAGAGGGATTTAGACGCCCCCTTTGCGAGCGGAACTTTCAAACACGATGGCATGGTTATCATCCCATGCAGTATGAAAACCCTTTCAGCCATAGCCTACGGATTTTCGGATAATCTCATCACAAGAGCTGCCGATGTAACTCTGAAAGAAAGAAGAAAGCTAATTCTTGCGATTAGGGAGACTCCTCTAAATCTGAACCATCTGAGAGCTATGGTCAGGGCATGTGAGGTAGGAGCAATAATAATGCCGATATCTCCATCCTTCTATATAAAACCGAAAAAAATCGAAGATCTCGTGGATCACTTCTCAAAGAGGGTTGCTGAACTCCTTGGATTGGATGTGGATTACAAACGATGGAAGTAGCGGCTCCACTTCTCTTTCCAGTATTTTTTAATTACTTCTAAGGCTATGAGTTTTTCACCACTTAGGAAGCTTATGCTGGCGCCACCTCCGGTCGAGAGGTGGCTTACCTTGTTTTCAAGACCTGCTAGTCTCGCCGCCGTAGATATGTGTCCACCACCAATGACCGAATACTTTGTCCTTGAAATAGCTCTTAAGATTTCGAACGTTCCCAAAGCAAAGTCATCTTCTTCGAAAACTCCCGCAGGACCGTTTATCACAGCGATGTCGTAATTTAAGATTTCATTTGCGAATTCACTGATTGTTTCGATTCCTATGTCCTTTATCATTGGCTTATTACTCATTTTCAGGAATTCATCAAGGCTTATGTCTTTCCTTTCACCGTTTATTTCTACGCCGAAATCTTTTGGAAGCAGTATTTTGTCCCTGAATTTCTCAAGAATTTCTTTCATCTCGTCGTCGTTGACGTCTTCTTTATTATCTTCGACAATCTTGGCGTTTTTTTCTCCAATATCTATTCCCGAAAGCATTAAGAAGTAGTTGGCAACGACACCCGTAAGGATGACCTTATCCGCAATCTGATTAAGGAGAACGTTTTTTAAAACCTTCACCGAGTCGCTTATCTTTGCTCCGCCAAGAACAAATATCTTTGATCCTTCGCTCTTTAATGCTTTCGATAGTGCTACGACTTCTTTTTCAACCAATCTCCCGATAACCGAGGGCAAAACAACTGGGAATCCTACTAAACTCGCCTGCGCTCTGTGCGAAGCTGAAAAAGCGTCGTTGACATACAAATCGAAATATTTAGACAGCCTTGTAACAATATGAGATCTCGCATGTTCCTCGGGAGTTTTTATTAAAGTCTCCTCGGAATAGAATCTAACGTTTTCGAGGAGGATTGTCTCACCAACACTCATTTCCTTGATCTTTTTTAATACTCTTGAAGAAAAAAGCTCATCAATGTAAACAACTTCTTTGTTGATTATTTTTGAGAGGACTTCAGCATGCTTTTCGAGGGTGGTAAAGTCCTTTTTACCCGGTCTTGATTGGTGGGCTATCAGGACGAGTTTTGTGTTTTCAAGCTCTTTTATCGTTTTGGCATGACTCTTAAATCTCGTTGTATCGAGGATTTCTGAATTTACAATGGGAGCGTTGATATCAATGCGCATTAAAACACTCTTCCCGTCGTAATTAACATCACTTAGAGTGGGTAATTCCTCAATCATTGATTGAGATTTGACAAAGAAATATTAAAATTTAACTCTTGTCGCTGAGGAAATCCGTAGCAGCCCGCTCAAGTTAACTCTCCTTTTGGAGTATAACGTAAACTTTAAAAACATAAATTAAGATAATACAATCACAGACTATCGGCTGTTCTAAAAAATTAAAGAAGGAGGTAATATGCTACTCCAAGATAAGGTGTATAAGGGAACTACAACAGTAGGAATCGTGTGCAAAGACGGAGTAGTAATGGCTACGGAAAAAAGAGCTACTATGGGAAATCTAATAGCGAGCAGGAGAGCAAAAAAGATTTATAGGATCTCCGATAGAGTCGCAATGACGACAGCAGGTAGTGTGGGCGATGCTCAGTTTCTTGTAAGGCTGATCAGAGTGGAGATGAACCTATATGAGGTAAAGAAAGAGACAAAACCAACGATAAAGGCAATCGCAACTATTACATCCAATATATTGAACTCTGTAAGATACTTTCCCTATCTCGTCCAGCTTTTAGTAGGAGGTGTGGACGAGAATGGAGCTTCAATCTATTCAATAGACCCAATAGGCGGAGCCATCGAGGAGATCGACATAGTCGCAACCGGATCTGGATCTCCAATGGCATACGGTGTTCTCGAAGATGCTTACAATCCAGAGATGTCCGTAAATGATGGGGTCGAATTAGCCATAAGGGCGATATACTCCGCAATGAAAAGAGATTCCTCTTCCGGTGATGGTATTGACGTCGTAAAGATTACGGAAAGAGAGTATAAAGAATTAAGCAGGGAGGAGATCGAAAAGATCCTCGAGAAATATAGGAGATAGATTTTGTCATGTCAAGTAAGGAATATCTGAAGCAACTAAAGGAGAAGATACTAGAGATTACTCCAAAGAATGTAAAAATTAAGGACATAGAGTTCGAAGGACCACTTCTTGTACTTTACGTGGAGAATCCACAGGAGTTCGCCGAGAGCGGTGACATAATTAAGAAACTCGCAAAAGATCTGAGAAAAAGAATTATCATCAGACCCGATCCAAAAAGCCTGAAGCCTCCAGAGGAAGCCAAGGAGATAATCAAGAAGATTGTGCCTGAAGAGGCGCAGATAACAGGTTTCTTTTTCGATGAAGAGAACGGCGAGGTGATAATAGAAGCGGAAAAACCCGGGATCGTCATTGGAAAGCACGGTGCGACATTAAGAGAGATAATGAAAGCTGTAGGATGGAGTCCTAAACCTGTTCGAACGCCACCCATAAAATCGAAAACAATAGAAAACGTAAGGCACTATCTATTAAGCGTCAGAGAAGAAAGAAAAGAAATCCTGAAAAGAATTGGTGAAAAAATTCATCGTGGGATAATCTACGAGGACAAATGGGTAAGAGTAACTTTCTTAGGAGGAGCAAGAGAGGTTGGGAGGAGTTGTTATCTTCTTCAAACACCGGAAAGCAAAGTTCTGATAGATTGTGGAGTTAATGTTGGAGCTCCCCAGCAATCCCCTTACTTATATATCCCGGAAGTTCAACCCCTTGATAGCTTAGATGCTGTTGTTATCACCCATGCTCATCTCGACCACTGTGGATTGGTCCCTATACTCTACCGATACGGATACAGGGGTCCAATCTACCTCACTCCACCAACAAGAGATTTGATGGTTCTACTCCAGCTCGATTTCATTGAGGTCGCCGCAAGAGAAGGGAATCCATTGCCTTACGAGTCTCAGCATATTAGGGAAGCCTTGAAGCACACAATCACTCTCGATTACGGCGTAGTCACGGACATATCTCCGGATATCCGATTAACTTTGTACAATGCGGGACACATACTAGGTTCCGCAATAGCCCACTTTCACATCGGTGAGGGGATGTACAACGTTGCATTCACAGGTGATTTCAAATTTGAAAGAACAAGGCTGTTTGACAAAGCACATACAAACTTTCCAAGACTTGAAGCACTTGTAATGGAAGCGACATATGGAGGAAGCGAGGATATCCAGCCCTCGAGGAAAGAGGCTGAAGAAAAGCTTATCGAGATAATCAAAACAACATTATCAAGGGGTGGCAAAGTTTTGATTCCGACTTTTGCAGTCGGAAGAAGTCAGGAGGTAATGATAGTTCTTGAAGAAGCTATAAGAAATAAGATTATAGATGAGGTTCCCGTATATCTTGATGGCATGATTTACGAGGCAACAGCAATCCACACCGCTTATCCGGAATATTTGAACGCCCATATAAGGGATCTGATATTCCACAAGGGTATCAACCCGTTTATAAGTGAAAGCTTCGTTAGAGTGGATTCAGCATCGAAGAGATTTGAGGTTATAGAAGATTCATCACCCTCAATCATCCTCGCGACCTCAGGTATGCTTAATGGCGGACCTGTAATGGAGTATTTCAGGGCTTTGGCTCCCGATGAGAAGAACTCCCTTGTTTTCGTGGGTTATCAAGCTGAAGGAACTCTCGGAAGAAGAATCCAAAAAGGATGGAAGGAAGTCCCAATGTCCACGCCTGAAGGTAAAAGAGAAGTCGTTCGAGTTAATTTGCAGGTCGAGACTGTTGACGGATTTTCAGGTCATTCTGACAGAAGACAACTTTTGAACTATATAAAATATCTCAAACTTAGGCCCGAAAAGATTATCACTGTCCACGGCGATGAAGACAAGTGTCTGGATCTTGCTTCGACGATATACAAGACGTATAGAATTGAGACGAGAGCTCCTTATAACCTTGAAACCATAAGGTTTCTATGATCATCAGTATTGTCGGCCCATCGAAAAGCGGGAAGACCACTCTTCTTACCAAGCTGGTTCCACTCCTCAGGGATATGGGGTTGCGAGTGGTTGTAGTCAAGCATCATGCACACGGCGATTTTGAAATAGATAGAGAGGGAAAAGACTCTTGGAAGCTTTATAATAGCGGAGCCGACGTAGTGATCGCTTCTTCCGTGAAGATGGCCTTTATCAGACGAATGGAGAGTGATGACTTAGATTATATTTGCGAAAAATATCTAAAGGATTATGATTTGATCCTGACCGAGGGATTTAACAGAGCTGGAAAGGACAGGATAGTAATCCTGAAAGATCCCAAGGATTTGGAATTTTTCAAGCATGGAAAGATTCTTGCGGTTGTTTGCGATAGTGAAATCAACGGGTACAAGATGTTTAAGAGAGATCAGGTTAAAGAGATAGCGAGATTTATTTACGAACTGATTACTAATAGTAATTCATAGCAACGCTTATATTACGTTGAAAATGCTTGAGATTCATGAAAAATATCTTTGTTGAAAAACTCGTTCATGTTCCTGTTGAAGAACAGATGATAGAGATTGTTGAAAGAAAAGGTATCGGTCATCCTGACTCCTTAGCTGACGGGATAGCCGAATCCATGAGCAGAGCTTTATGCAGAGAATATCTGAAGAGAGTTGGAGCAATACTCCACCACAACACAGATGAAACTCAAATCGTTGCAGGAAAAGCCGTTCCAAAATTCGGAGGTGGTGAGGTAATCCAACCCATTTACGTATTACTCGTTGGAAGAGCTACGAAGCACTTTAACGGTGTGGATATCCCAACGGATAAAATCGCCCTCAAAGCTGCCAAGGATTACATCAGGCGCTCGATGAGATACCTCGATTCCGAAACCGAGATCATATTCGATGTCAGAATTGGAGAAGGTTCTACGGATCTAAAGGATGTATTTCACAGAGGTGACAGAGCCCCTCTTGCAAACGATACGAGCTTTGGAATTGGATACGCCCCCTTAAGCGAGACTGAAAAACTTGTGCTAAACATAGAAAAGCGGATATACAACGAATTCAGAAAGAAAGAGAAGGCAATTGGTGAAGATGTTAAGGTAATGGGACTGAGAGAGAAGGACAGGATAAGCGTGACAATAGCGGCAGCCTTTGTTGACAGATTCCTAAGCGATATAAGGGATTATCTTTCCGTGAAAGAGGAACTAACTAATTTCGTTAAGGATATTTCAGCTGAATATACCGAAAGAGAAGTCCAAATCTCAATAAATACAGCGGATAACATTGAGAGGGGAATAGTTTATCTAACTGTCACGGGAACGTCAGCTGAAAACGGTGATGACGGTAGTGTTGGAAGAGGAAACAGATGCAACGGACTTATTACGCCAGGAAGACCTATGTCCATGGAAGCAACGAGCGGTAAAAATCCCATAAACCATGTTGGAAAAATCTACAATATCTTAGCAAACTTTATAGCGAGGGATTGCTACGAGGTTATAGAGGGAATAAAAGAAGTTTACGTAAGGATATTATCCCAGATAGGAAAGCCAATAGATGAGCCGAAAGTTCTCAGCATTCAGATCGTTCCGAAAAGTGGTTACGACGTAGAAAAGATGGAAAGCAAAGCAAGAACGATCGCTGAGGAGTGGTTGCAGAATATTACCAAGATAACGGAGATGATTGTGAATGATGAGATAAGCACATTTTAGAGCCCGTTTCTGTAAGGCAAAATATTTAAATTGCACGGGTGAATCCCCTCAGCATGATATGGCAAGGGAGAAGCAAGCGAAAATATACTGGGAAACTCTATAGAAGATTCAGAAAGAAAAGAAAATATGAAATGGGTAGAGAATACATCGAGACCCTCATAGGTGAAAGAAAAATAAAGAAGATAAGGGTAAGAGGTGGAAACTACAAAATAAGACTGTTCAGAGATAAATTCGCCAATGTATACATCCCCTCTGAGAAAAGAGTAGTCAGAGCTGAAATAAAGAGTGTTATCGAGAATAAGGCTCATATCCACTTTGCAAGGAAGAACGTAATAACTAAGGGAGCGATCATCGAGACATCCGTCGGCAAAGCTAGAGTAACAAATCGTCCGGGTCAGGAAGGAATTATAAATGCCGTTCTGATAGAGTAATTACTTGTCCGAAACAGTCAGAGAGTATTTAACTCCAAATTCTAAAGGCTGTTACCACAGAAAAGACAAATTGGTCGTCTCCTGAATTTAATAACTGTCAATAAAGGCGAAAGAAAGTATCAACAGATAAAAAGATACCGAAATTCGAATTAACGATGAGGTAGCGCAAAAGTTATATTTCAAATCTTACATCTATCTTATGAGGGGCCGTGGCGTAGCCAGGAAGCGCGGCGGGCTCCAGCGGTGTGATGACTGATGGGTCTGCTGAGCGGTGATGATCCGCTGGAGTGCTGACCCGGGGAGACCCGCCAGTCGTGGGTTCAAATCCCACCGGCCCCACTTATCACCAAGGAACATCCTTCAATTTTAGTAGATATGCTACAAAGTTTGTTAATCTGTGGAGGATTGGAGTTATCAGGAAAGCTAAAATGATTATTTCTATCCCGAACAACTCTTTAAATACTTCATGATGACATACAAACAGAAATGAGAATATCAAGAAATCAACTTGATCAAGAATGGGTGCCTTCCCACCTCTCTCAATTCCGATCCTTCTCTTTATGAAAGAACCGAAAATATCCCCCATCAGAGAACCGAAAGAAAACAAAAAGAAAAACGTTAGAGCATTCTCAAGCGGAAATCTTGAGTAGAGATTTACACCCAAAAGCTTCTCTACGTTGTATTGAATGTATCCCGTCAGTACTCCCCCGAAAATTCCAAAAAATAGGCCTCTAAAGGTTTTTCCATCTCCAAGAATTCTTCTGCCATTTATGAATTTTTTTCCAAGATCTATGGGAGTTCCACCACCAAAAATAACAGCAAAATTATTGGGAGTGTAAGCGGGAAGCATGAGCCAAATCGTTTCGATCAGAATGTTCAACATAGACGAAAAAGACGAAATTTTGATATATCTTTTTCGATAATTTACTCAGGAGGTGAGATATTGGAGGAAATAAATTTCAAAACCCCATCACTCTGCCCTGAGTGTCTTAAGGTTATAACAGCTCACGTTTTTGAAGAAAACGGGAAAGTTTTGATCAAAAAGATTTGCAATGAACATGGGGAATTCGTTGATATATATTGGGGAGACGCCAAGATGTTTAAGAAAGCCAAAAGATTCGCCCATGACGGTCGCGGCATAGAGAATCCTTTAATTGAGGAGGTTAATTGCCCCTTCACATGCGGACTCTGTAAAGCTCACAAAAGTCACACGGCTCTTCTTAACATCGTTTTAACGAATAGATGCGATATCGTCTGTTGGTATTGCTTCTTCTTTGCAAAAAGAGCTGGATACGTTTACGAGCCGACGATAGAGCAGATCAGGATGATGGTAAGAACTGCAAAAAATATGAAACCCGTGGGGGCTAATGCCGTCCAGCTCACAGGTGGCGAGCCAACTCTGAGGGACGACTTGATAGAGATAATAAAAGCTATAAAGGAAGAGGGAATAGATCACATCCAGCTAAACACAAATGGAATAAGACTCGCAAGGGATCCTGATCTTGCTTTAGAAGTCAGGGAAGCTGGTGTTAACACAGTATATCTATCCTTCGACGGTGTTGATGAGGAAACAAATCCCAAGAACCATTACGAGATTCCAAAAGTCCTTGAGAATTGTAGAAAAGCTGAACTCGGTATTGTTTTGGTTCCCACAATCATCCGAGGTGTTAACGATCATCAGCTGGGAGACATAATAAGATTTGGTTTCAAGAATATCGACATAATCAGAGGGGTTAATTTTCAGCCCGTCAGCATAACCGGAAGGATCCCAAGAAAGGAGAGAGAGAAGCTAAGAATTACAATTCCAGATGCTATAAAGAATATAGAGGAACAGACTAATGGAGAAATTTCAAGGGAAGACTTCTATCCAGTGCCGAGCGTTTATCCAATCTCTCACTTTGTGGAATCTTTAACAGGTAAACCCAAATACGAACTGACGACACACTACGCATGCGGAATGGCTACATACGTTTTTGAAGTTAACGGAAAGATGGTTCCGATTACGAGGTTTGTTGATGTAGAGGGTTTTTTCGAATACTTAGAGGAGAAAGCGGAAGCTATCAGAAACAGTAGAATAAAAACCATAAAAGCATTAAAGGGCATAATAGATCTGAGAAAATTCATTGATTTTAAGAAAGCACCATTCGATCTTAGCAAAATCCTCTTCGATGTCCTCGTCAAACACGACTACTCAACCCTTGGTCAGTTTCACTTAAGATCTCTTTTCATCGGGTTGATGCACTTCATGGATCTCTACAACTACGATATCGCTAGGGTCATGAGGTGTCAGATCCACTACGGAACTCCAGATGGCAGAATCATCCCGTTCTGTGCGTTTAATGTTCTTTCCGATATCTACAGGGATAAAATCCATGCTGAATATGGGATTCCGATAGAAGAGTGGGAAAAGAAGACAGGCAAAAAGCTTAAAAATGATATCGTAAGGGTGGTAAAGAAGAAATGAGGGCGTTCTTTATTGGAAGGTTCCAGCCGTATCATTTGGGACATCACGAGATAATTAGGGAGATGTTCATGGAAGTTGACGAAATCGTAATAGGTATAGGAAGCGCTCAGGAAAGTCACACCCTTGAGAATCCTTTTACTGCAGGAGAACGGGTAATGATGGTCGATAGAGCGATTGACGAGCTCAAACAGGAGATCGGTAATAAAAAAGTGTTCATAATCCCCCTCGAAGATCTTCACAGAAACAGCCTCTGGGTTAGCCACGTCGTATCAATGACCCCCCGCTTCGACATAGTCTACAGCAACAATCCCTTGGTTATAAGGCTGTTCAAGGAAGCGGGATTCAAAATAAAAAAGACCAAGCTTTTCAGCCGCTCATACTATCAGGGAACCGAGATCAGGAGAAGAATGATATGTGGAGAGAAATGGGAGCATTTAGTACCGAAAGCAGTCGTGGAGGTCATTTACGAGATAGACGGTGTTAGAAGGATAAGAGAGATAGCAAATTCGGATGCTGGAGAGAATAATCGTAAAGTGGGATCCATCTTTCGTTCTTGAAGTGGAAAAAGGCACAGTAAAAAGAGCATATTTCGGTAACGAAGGAGATGAGATTATCACCACAGATTTTTCGAAGAAATTAAAAAAGGAGCTGAGGAAATATTTTAAGGGTACTACTACCGACTTTGAATGGGTTAACGTAGAATATCCCAAAAGCTCCGAAAGAATTCTAAAAGAAGTTCGAAAAATTCCCTTTGGCAAAACCGTAACTTACGGTGATCTGGCGAAGAGGTTAAGAACATCCCCGAGAGCCGTGGGCGTCGCCCTAAGGATGAACAGGATTCCCGTTATAATCCCATGCCATCGGGTCGTAGCCAAAAGAGGCTTAGGGGGATACAGCTACGGTATTGAAATCAAGAGGAAACTTCTCAGTCTCGAAAATCCTTAACAATCTTTGCGACGAAGAATCCCGAACACCTGTGCCTGTGGGGGTAGAATCTCCTTGCCTTTTTTAACTCTTTGTTCAGCTTAATCTCCCCGATCTCGGTCAAAGCCGGATCTCCGTGGGGTATTTCCTCTAAATGGATTCTATATCTTTCCAATAGCTCATTTATTACAATTTCGTTTTCCTCTGGAGTTAGGGAGCACGTCGAGTAAACCAAGACACCCCCTTCCTTTAGACTCTTTATTGCCGAATCTAAGAGTTTCCTTTGAAGGGAAGAGCAAAATTCTATATCTTTTACACCCCTGCTTGTCTTTCTCGTCGGATCTTTGTGAATTATGCCCTCTCCCGTGCAAGGTGCGTCAAGCAGTATCTTATCGGCTTTTATTCCCGTTCTGTAAAAACTGGAGGCGTCCATCCTAAGAACGCCCACATTCAACACACCCATCCTATGAATGTTGTCTATCAGAGGCTTTAATCTTTCTTCATTGGCTTCTATTGCTATTATGCATCCTTTATTTCCCATTAGCTGTGAGAGCATTGTTGTTTTACCACCGGGAGACGCCGCAAAATCGACAACGATATCTTTTTCAGACGGATTCAACACAAGGGGGGGTATACAAGAGCTCTTATCCATAACGTAGTAGTAACCCATCAGAAATTCGGGAGTGGCTCCTATGCTGTATGGAGCTTCCACGACTTCATAGCAGAATGGCACCTTGGTTTCGGATAAATGGAACCCCCTTCTCCTTAGCTTGTCCAAAAGTCTGTCCTCACTTATCTTTAGTGTGTTCACTCTTATGTATTTGGGGACGTTTTCCATTGCTTCAACGAGCTTTAGAGTCTCCTCTTCTCCGAAGAAGTTGATCCATCTTCTGATTATGAATTCATCGTATCCGCACTTTTTTGCTAATTCCCTTGAGAGATTTGAAGAGGGAAAATCAAATATCATTTAAGTACGACTGCTAGTAGATATAGAATGACCACAGTGGCTAAGAGCAGGAGAATTGCGATCGTAGCTATTTTTTCTATCCTTCTTTTCTCCTCGAATCCTATGTATTCCACAACGATTTTGCGGCTACATGGCGGATCTCTGCAAAGGATTTCTATTTCCCTTTTTCCTTTTGTGTCGGAAGCGAATTCGAACTCGAAGAACCCGTCTTCTCTTGTGTATTTGCTGTCGTATTGCTCTCCGTCGATGATCATTTCGAGTTTCGCCCTTTGAGGGATCCATGTCTTTTTTATTTCATCGTATGACTTCAAGTATCCCCTGATATAGATTTTCTCTCCGATAACGGGTTTTGCGTTGGTAACATGGAGCGAAATCTTCGTCTTCATCTGTCGAAGAACGGGTTTTTGCTTAAGAGGGCGATCGGTATCCCCATCACGACGTCAGCTTTTGCTATTCCGAGAGCTTTTGCTGCAGTTCCTACTCTGTACATAACTCTTGTGTCAGCTCCGATTATCGCCGCAAGCTTTGCTGCTGAACCTATTGCTATCCCTAAATCAAGCAGTTTGAATACACAGTTCGGACCTACAAAATCATTACCTTCCCTTCTTTCGGTGTTTTCGAACCCCTTACAATCTTTAAATCCGCAAGCTCCGCAGTTCAACCCAAGAGGCTTCTTTCCGTAAATTCCAAGGAGTAGAATAGCATCCGCTTTTTTCACACTCTCTCCATCTCTTGAGAATCCCTTACCCCTTTCTTTAGCCATCTCTATCATCTTGTCGGCAACTCTTTCTTTTTCCTCTCCTTGGAGGATAATTATTTCGAGGTCATCTTCTCCTTTTGATTTAGGAGCTGTCTCTGCCGTTATCGCCATTAATTTTGCGGATAAAACGGCAAGTTCCCTTCTTAAATCTTCGTTAAGCATGTTTGTCAGTATTCGTTTAAAGATATTAATTTTTCCTTACAACATTAAATCTCTTTCAGAATCTTCCCAATATAAAAGCGGAAAGACCTATCGTCATAGCGATCATAGTCCTTTTTCTTAGCACCTTTATATCATCCCTTTCAATACCCTTTAAAAGCCTTTTCGATTCCAATAAGAGAATTAAGTCGGTTATGGCTATGGGAACCGCATATCTCACATTCCTGTATTCGGGTATCACCATAACAAGAAGGCTTGCTACAACCGAGATTATGAAAAGAATAGCCGCAACCTTCGCTGCAAAATCCTTTCCGTAAACCCTTGCAATCGTCTTCACATCTCTAAGAGCGTCCCCCTCCACATCCTCTATACCTTTCATTATTTCCCTTCCGAGGCCGGATAAAAACGCTATCAGGGATAGCGCAACGATTTCGGGGTTGATTTTTCCCGCAATATACCCGCCGAAGATGAAAGGCGCCGCCATTGAAAAGGCGATATACATGTTGCCTAAAAGTCCGAGCTCCTTAAGCTTTACATCGTAAAGGTATCCGAGGAATGTTATAGCTAAGGCTAAGATGAAGGCTTCGATGGATATTAAAAGGGCAAATATGAATCCCGGAATTGAGAGAAAAGTTGCAATAAAAAGGGCTTCCCTTTTGCTTATCTCTCCTCTAACGAGTGGTCTGTCGAATCTTTTATTCGCCAAGTCGACTTCGTAATCGTAATAATCGTTTAGAGCGAACGCCGAGGCTTGGAGAAATAGGGCTGTTAAAAACCCGAAAACAGATAGATGAAGATCAAAATAACCTAAGGAAATAAAAATCCCCGCGATAACTCCAAAGCCGTAAATAATTCCGTGTTCGAGTCGAGTTAATTCCCAAAAAGCTTTAACTTTCATGGAACCGTAGACAGATAAGCTTCAATCCCCTTCTCGTATATCACGTTCCCTACAACGATCGTGTCCGCATACTTTAACATCGTTTCAGCTTTCTCTCTGCTGTCAATTCCTCCGCCGTAAAATAGCCTCGCCTTTTTGAGAACGCTCTTCACTTCCCTCACAACCTCGACATCTCCGAACATTCCGCTGTATTCGATGTAGATTATCGGTAACTTTAGCATGACTTCTCCGACCACCGCATAACACGCCGTCATTTTCTTGTCGATATCGCATATTGCTTTCGTAACCTTCCCTACTGCCGATTTCGGATTTAAGACAATGTATCCTTCGAATAAAACCCTTTCGTTAATTAGGTCTCGAAAAGCTTTGAGATTTCCGTAGTTCATGGATACCCATTTCGCATGCTTCCCCGTTATCCATTCCCCATCTCCTGAGTTCAATACTATGGGAACGAATATGTAATCTGCGTCATAGATAACGTTTGAAGGGTCAGACGGTTCGAGGATCGTTAGGATACCGTAATCTTTTATTTCCCTAAAAAGATTTCTGGCCTTTTCGTATGTCACGTTTTGAGTTCCCGATACCATGACGGCATCGGTTCCACTATCTACAACGGCTTTTATGATTTCCTTAGTATTTTCTCTGTCAGGATCGAGTTTAGTTATGTGTCTGATCTTATCCAGCATCTTTTCTTAAGCGGAAAAATGGAGATAAAAAGATTACCTCTTATTCCTTAGAATGCAAAGAATCTCCCTTATCTCTATGTCGAAGAAATGTGACGCTCTTCTCCCTCATATTATCACCCAAAATAGAAGGAGCATGACTATGACTGCAAGTATCAGGGCGATTAGCGCAAAGCGGGGATTACCTATTATGATTGGAATTGGGCCGATTAGGATTACACCGCCCCCTTTTACCTTCTTTTCAACCTTGTATTCCTTCTCGTATTCGTCTTCATATTCATATCCGTTACTACCGATACGCTCCAGAAATCCGAGGATTAAGAGGACGAATCCTAAGAGGATTAGGATTATCGCTAAAATTTCGAGCATCTTACCACCTTAGTATTATCAGGATCACTAGAAAAAGAAAGATCAACAGAATGAGAGCAACAAATGCCATTAGATGTGATGATGCTATTACAATCGGAATGGGACCAATTAAGATCACGCCGCCAAATTCGACGTTTTTTTGGGATAGAGATAACAAAATCATACCGAGAAAAATCAGAATAAAACCTAAAAAAAATTTTGTTGGATTCATAATTACGGCCTCACTATCTCATCGCTCGGATAGGTGAATTCTGGCCCGAATGATGCATGCATTATGAATTTGTAATTCTTTATGTTCGGCTTTCCTTCCTTAAACGCGTCGCCATATGTGACGTTGACGATCTCACCCACGAAAAAGATGTGATCACCAGTCTCGACTTCATTCACGACTTTGCACTCCAAGTTTGCGGCACACTCTTTTATGGAGGGAGCTTTAACCTTTTCCGATGGGATGAAGGTCACGCTCATCTTTTCAGCTTTGTTCTCCTTCGAGCCGCTGACAGTCCCTGCGATCCAGACATCTTTCAGGAGATCCATTGTAGGAACAGCCACAACGAAGTCCTTCTGTTCTTCGATCAGCTTTCTTGTATATCTCGTTTTACCTATAGATACTCCGAGAAGCGGTGGATTGATGCTTAATGGGACAACCCAGTCCGCCGTCATTGGGTTCGGTCTGTTGATATCTCCGGCAACAATTAGATATGTCCTTAAAGGATATAAATAACTGAGCATGTATTTGGTTAGATATTTTTGAATTTATCTCTTGCGCCAAATTTAAATATTACTTGATAAACTTACGGTCATGATTAAAGTTGCAGTATTGGGAGCTACGGGCATGGTCGGTCAGAAATTCATCCAGCTACTTGAGAATCATCCTTGGTTCGAAATAACAGCCCTAATGGCAAGCGAAAAGAGAGTGGGAAAGCCTTACGGGAAGGAAGTTGACTGGATAGTATCTGAAAACATCCCAGAAAACGTTAGAGAGATGGAGATGTTGCCGATGGATCCGAAATATTTAGATGCTGATATTGTCTTCTCGGCTCTTCCATCCGACGTTGCGAGGGAGGTTGAACCGAAATTCGCAGAGGCTGGCTTTGTTGTAGCGAGCAATGCCTCTGCATACAGGATGGAGGAAGATGTCCCACTAATTATTCCCGAGGTCAATCCGGATCACTTAGGGCTAATCGAGGTTCAAAAGAAGAAAAGGGGATGGGACGGCTTTATCGTTACGAATCCGAACTGCACGACGATTATTTTAGTTCTAACTCTAAAGCCTTTAATGGATCTTGGATTAAAAGAGATCAAAGTTGCGACAATGCAAGCCTTAAGCGGTGCCGGATATCCTGGTGTTCCATCGTTAGCAATCACCGACAACATAATCCCGTTCATAAAGGGCGAAGAGGAGAAAGTAGAAACGGAGCCTTTAAAGCTTCTTGGAAAGTTTAACGGTGAAAAAATAGAATTTGCGGACATTAAGATATCCGCCTCGTGCCACAGAGTTCCGGTCATCGACGGACATACAGAAGCCGTTTTCGCTAAATTCGATAGGAAGGTAGAGATTGAGGAAGTCATAGATGCATTCAATTCTCTAAAATCGATTGAAGGGTTACCCACCTCTCCAGAGAAAGTTATAATCGTTAGAGAGGAAGAGAACAGACCCCAGCCGAGACTTGACAGAGATGCCGGTAAGGGAATGAGCGTCGTTGTAGGGAGAATAAGGAAAGACGGCGAGGATGGAGTCAAGTATATCGCTATGGGTCACAACACAATAAGGGGAGCTGCTGGAGCAAGTATCTTGAACGCTGAGTTGATGGTCAAAGAAAAGTTAATATAGTGGAAGGTTTCAGGTTTCGAAAAAAGAAGGGGGTAGATAGAAATGGCAGAAAATGCTGTGTATGTAGGAAACAAGCCCGTAATGAACTACGTTTTGGCCGTGCTGACGCAGTTCAACAACGGAATAAGAGAAGTAGCTATAAAGGCGAGAGGAAAAGCGATAAGCAGAGCTGTCGATGTGGCAGAGATCGTTAGAAAGAGATTCCTACCGGATGTTGATGTAAAGGATATTAAAATCTCAACCGAAAAAGTTGAAAGCGAGCAGGGAGTGGCAAACGTTTCCGCGATAGAGATTATTCTCGCAAAGAAGGAGTAAAAATCTTATCTTTTTATTATTTTAACTGTTTTATCGTATGTATCATTCTGTGGAGCGTAGTTATAAAGCTCAAAATGGCAACAAGCCATAAAGTTTCACTGTAATATCCAAGAAGCAAACCCACTATAATTATGGCAATTCTTGTATCTCTTCCCGCAATTCCGACCTTGCATACAGCCCCTTCGGCCTCAGCCATTACACGGGTTATACTGACTCCGAAGGAAAATACAAGAGCTAAAAACCCTGAAAGCCAGAGTTCTTCGGGGTTCAGGGCGACTATGCCCATGATTACCGCAGCATCTACAAATCTGTCGAAAACTCTGTCGATGTAAGTGCCATATCTTGTCACTCTGTTTGTGAGTCTTGCAAGGTCTCCGTCAACGCAGTCGAAGATTTGGGAGATGAAGAGAACAAAAACACCCCAGTAGATTTTACCTACTGCAATCAAATAACCCGAAAGAATTCCGATTATAAAGGCGAAATAAGTTACTGAACTGGGATTTACATTATACCTTGCGAGGAATTTTGCAATCGGTCTTGAAAACCTCCGATAGACGATATTCGTTATAACATATTCGAATTTGATTTTATCACCTCATCCAATCGCTTTTTGATAAATCTTATATATGTTTTGATATAATTTGTTTCATGAGGGCAGTAATACTTGCAGCGGGAATGGGCTCCCGACTCAAACCGATAACTGAGAGAATCCCAAAGGCTCTCATAAACCTCGGAGGGAAACCTTTAATCGCCCACTTAATCGAGAATCTTATCGACCACGGGATTCGAGACATAATAATCGTTACGGGATACAAATCTTACAAAATACGCAGGTTCATCACAGAAAACTATCCAGAGATCAACGTGGAGTTCGTTCATAATAAAAGATATGACGAGACAAACAACATCTACAGTTTGCATCTCGCAATCAGAGGATTGAAAGACCCATATTACATCTTGAATTCGGATATAGTATACCATCCGAAAATCTTCACTCGATTACATGAATGTGAAAAGGAAAATCTGACAATATTAGTTGATTTAAGAGAGGATTTAGGAAAAGAAGAAATGAAGGTCGTAATCGAAGGCGACAGAGTCGTTAAGATTGGTAAGAAAATCGATCCGAAGGAGGCTCATGGGGAATACATTGGAATTACGAAAGTAACCGAAAACTCAGTGGAAGAACTGAAAAACGTAATTAGCAATACTATATCTACTCACGGAAAGGGAGTATTTTACGAACATGCATTCCAAAAACTGATAGATAATGGTGGTGTAATCAACTATACCTCTACCGGCGGACTCCCTTGGACCGAGATAGATGATATGGATGACCTGATTTATGCTAAAAGAGTTGTTTATCCTAAGATAATATCTAAGTAGCTTCTCTCGATTTCCTTCAAAAATCTTACCGGTTCCACTCCCTTAACGTATGCAAGGAGCGTCATCCCACCAGCCCCAACACCTTCTTTAACGAACCCCTCGCCGTACGCTCTAAGTCCATCAATAGAAGAATTCTCAAGCAGAGGATCTGCCGCTATAACACTTACAGGAGATATTGAACGGATATCAGCCGTTTTGTCTTCAGCAATATACTTTGTTGTTGCGATGTATATTTCTTTCTCGTCTAAACTCAGAATCAGATGAGCGGCAGCAGCCATCTGCGTCCCTCCTGCAAGTATTACGGGCTTTTTTGAACCAGTTGCAATGGAGACGACACCCAGAAGGACAGGGTCTCCAACTTCCGCAAGAATATTTAGCGGTTCTTTGCTCTTTACTCTGCTTACAGCTTTTTCTATAATTTTCGTCTTCAAATCAATCGGATTTTCGGGCATTGAAGATGATACTTTTGCATCAAAACCCATAGCTCTCAAGACAGCTCCAGCGGTTGTAGTTCCCGCTGGAATGCTTTCACCGATCATTATAACATCAAAGGATTTCGATATTTCTTTTCCCAATATCCTACCGTATTCAAAGGATTCCTTAACCTTTTCAATGTCCATAGCACTTTTCTCAGCTATGTTTTCACCCACGGGAGCATTTATCGTGAAGTATGGTATTTTTGGCTTCACGATCAGACCACTGTCTACTACGAAAAGAGGGATATCCAGCAATCTTAGAGCTGTATATGAGATAACAGCGGGCGTAGGTTTTCCGTCAGGCGTCACGGGTGGAAACGGGATAGTCTTGCATCTTCCGTAGTAGAGTAGCTCAGCATCCGCTGGCGGGGTGAACTTTATCAGCTCTGGATTTTTTCCGGCGGCTGTAATACCTGGTATCTCGGCGGTTTTCGTGTTACCTATACAGAGGATGAAACAGATATCGCTTTTAAGCAAACTCGAAAAATCTTCCCCTTTTACAACCTTGAACATGGTATCAGTTAGTTTTAGTCACGTTAAATACTTTATTGTCTTACGGAAAAGGATTAATTGCCCGTATATCAAAGTCGTTTCATGGATGTTATCAGGCTACTTATCGACCTGATCAAAATTGATACGAGAAATCCTCCCGGATACACAACCGAAGCGGTTGAATATCTCGTAAGGTTTTTCTCATCCTTCAACACAAAAATCGTTGGGAAAGAAGGTAAAGAAAATTTAATTGTTGAGGTATCAAAGGGAAAGCCGGAATTTCTGTTTACATCTCACCTCGATACTGTTCCTTGTGATGAGGAAATGTTAAAACCTGTTATCAAGAATGGAAAAGTTTACGGAAGAGGTAGCTGTGACGCGAAGGGGTGCGTTGCAGCCATCGTATCTGCTTTCTATAGATTCGAAGGTGATGTCGGTGTAAAGCTCGCATTCACATCTGATGAGGAGGTTGGTGGCAAATTAGGCCTCGGAGAGGTCATGAAACACATCAACCCAGATTACGTGATAATCGGGGAGCCATTCGGCTCTGACAGAATCGGTGTAGCTCAGGCTCACGTCGTCGCAGCAAAAATAATAGTTTTTGGTGAGAGCGGACACACTGCAACGGCCGATATCAAGAAAGGTGCGATTTATCGGGCGTCAAAATTCATAATCGATACAATCGATAAATTTTCGAAGATCGACGGGAAATCGGATTACTTAAAAAAGCTTGAGGAATTGGGGTTCGAAACGGAATTCAGGGGAAACGGGGGTGCGGTGTTTAATCCATCTATAATCAGAGGTGGTGTTAAGCGAAACGTAGTCCCAGACAAGTGCGAAATCGAGGCGGATATAAGGATTGCGCCTTGGATTTCCCCTGAAAGCCTGAAGGAACTTTTCGACTACGATTACATCGACGTAAAGATTGCGGGATATCTCAGAGCCTTTGGTTTCAACCTAGATATAGTTGACGAAAAGAAAGATTTGAAACTCCTGAACATGATCAAAAAAGCCATTGAAATGGAAGGTAGTAAGCCAAAGGCAGTTGTAAGTCTTGGAGTTGGAGACATAAGACATGTTCGTTGCAAAGGTATACCAGCCTTTTATCTCGGGCCTAAAGGTGAAAATCTCCACGGAAAGAACGAATTCGTTTACATTGATGAGATTATAAGGATTTCAAAAATTTACAGAAATATCGTCCTCCAAGCTTGACTATCAGGAATCGATACGCTTATATAGTAGGGAATTTCAATTTAACTGTGCACAGGCACGATTTAAAGTTCGTAGTCTTAATTGTAGCCACAATATCATCTTTTTTAACACCATTTATGGGATCCGCAACAAATATAGCACTGCCTCCCATTGGAAGAGAATTCAAAACGGATGCGATAATTTTAGGATGGATTGCTACTTCCTACCTCCTAGCAGCCGGTATGTTTTCGGTTCCGTTCGGCAGAATTGCCGATATCAAGGGTAGAAAGAAGGTATTCATCGCTGGCTTGTTCGTATATTCGATTGGATCTTTTTTGTCGGGTATCGCACCTTCAGCCGAACTGCTGATTGTTTTCAGAGTTATCCAAGGGATAGGAGGAGCGATGATTTTTGCGACGGGTGTTGCTCTAATCACTTCAGTCTTTCCACCCTCCGAAAGGGGTAAAGCCATTGGAATTAATACAGGCTCCGTTTACGTAGGATTGAGCGTGGGGCCAATCCTCGGCGGATTTTTAACACAAAATTTCGGCTGGAGAAGCGTGTTTCTAATAAACGTTCCGTTGGGATTGATTGCGTTAGCTCTTGCCTCATGGAAACTTAAAGAAGAGTGGGCGGAGGCAAAAGGTGAGAAATTCGATTTTTTGGGATCCGTTATCTACAGTTTGACCCTTTTTTTAATTATTTACGGACTAACAGAATCATCGATCGCATTAATCGGAGGCTTAATTTTACTCTTGGCTTTCATTTTATATGAAAGCAAAATAAATTATCCCGTTCTTGAGGTAACATTGTTTAGGAGGAATACGATCTTTTCACTCTCATGTCTCGCTGCCCTTCTCAACTACGCGGCGACATACGCCGTCGGCTTCATCCTCAGTCTATACCTCCAATACATAAAGGGTTTCAATCCCCAGCAAGCTGGGGCGATCTTGATCGCACAACCGGTGTTAATGGCAATGTTCGCTCCGATAGCAGGATGGCTTTCAGACAGAGTAGAGCCTAGGGTTGTTGCATCAGCTGGGATGGCGGTAACAACTCTATCCCTTCTGATATTCTCTTGGATAGATTCCACAACTCCGTTAGAGGTGATTGTTACGAATCTCATGCTCTTAGGATTTGGATTGGGGATCTTTACTTCTCCGAACACGAATGCGATAATGAGTTCTGTTGAGAAAAAGTTTCTCGGAATAGCATCAGCAACGGTAGCAACGATGAGGTTGATTGGGCAGATCCTGAGCATGGCTCTTGTGATGTTTGTATTCTCCATCGTCATGGGAAGGGTCGAAATAACACCTGAATACTATCCTCTGCTGATTAAAAGTGCTAAAATAGCGTTTAGTATCTTTACGGCGCTGTGCTTTGTTGGCATTTTCTCCTCACTTGGAAGGGGTAAGCTCAGGTCGTGATCCACTGACATTTTCCTTTGACGCACTTACATGCAACCCCTTCTACTTTGTAGCAATCGAGCCACTCGCATGTCGTGATAACTGGCTCCTCAAACTTTGATCTGCAAACTTGTCCAGAGCATCCGTCTATGACGCAGTCCTCGTCACTCTCACATTTACCGTAAGTTGACCATCCACAAAATCCCGCAATGGAGGTAACCACACCATCTTTATTTACGAATTCAACTTTTGCTCCTATTGGAACGTCGTAAATCTTTACCTCTCTCATGCACTCGCATCTGCAGGGATCACCGTATTGCTTTTCAAGGATTTTGTAAGTATTTTCCTCCTTTTCAATTGTGATGACAACCCCGCAACAATTTACTTTCACGAAGGCTATGAGGATTCTGTTCTTTTCGTCATATTCTACAGTTTTTCCGAATTTTGAGACCGAAGAGCACTCACCCACTTCGTATTTTAGGGTATTCATAAAGCCGTAAGCAATTAAGCTTATACCGATGACTGAAAACATGAGAGCAGCGATGATTAGGACTTTATCGTGTTTCATAAAGTAAAATTTCCTCAAAACTACAAAAATTTATCGTTGGAGATGATTTGCTCTCTTGCTGAAACCGAAAGACAGGGCAGAAACGTATAATGTAGCCTTCAGATACTTTTGATGCCTTTCAATGAAGTCTAAGATCATTCTGAACACGAGGAGGATCTTGCTCCCGGTCTCGATCGGTTCAAGGTATCCCTATCGAGGAGATCGTTAAGACACTAATCGCTTTGAGTCTTTCTTTGAGGCTAAAGTCTGTTGAAAAAGCCATCAAGGATTATATGTCTCCGAATCTGGTAATCTGAATGCGAAAGCACTAAGAGAAGGCTACAACGAATGCAAAAGTTAGTGAAATTTGCTCGATAATTTCTCCACTTTATCTTTCACCTTTTCTTCGTCAACTGTAAGAATAACGCGATCTTCCATTACTATATTCCCATCGATTATTAGGTGGCGAACCTCCTCGCCGCTCGCCGAATATACTATGCTGTGAAGTGGGTTGTATGAAGGGTAAAACTTCTCGGATCTCTCGAGAATAGCTATGTCTGCCAAGGCACCTTCCTTGATCTCCCCACCATCCAGACTGTAAGCTTTGTAGCCGTTTACAGTTGCCATTTTGAAAACGTCTTCAGCCTTGATGGCATCGGCTCTCATGTATTTTATTTTCTGACATAAGGATGCGAATTTCATCTCCTGAAACATGTTGTATGTATTGTTGCTTGCGGCTCCATCAGTCCCCAAACAGACGTTGATCTCCATTTCGATCATCTCCTTAACTCTTGCAATTCCAGCTACAAGTTTCAAATTGCTGACTGGATTATGGACAACGCTTACACCTCTTTTCTTTAAAATCTCGATTTCCTCATCGTCAAGCCAGACCGCATGGGCTATGACAACGTTTTCGTCGAGAAATCCGATTTCATTCAAAAACCTGACCGGGGTTTTGCCATATCTTTTTAGGATTTCTTCAACTTCCCATTTTGTTTCAGAAACATGGATATGGATTTTCGTCTTCATTTCGTCTGCCTTCTTTTTAACTGTTTTCAGAAATTCTGGCGAACACGTGTAAGGGGCATGTGGACCGAACACGGCTTTAATCCTCCCATTAAAAGAGTTGTTCCAGTTTCTTACAAACTCCTCCCCAATCTTAAGCTCTTTTTTTGCTCTCTCCTCGTCTCCTCTGTCGGCCATTCCGTAGCAAAGGACTGCTCTCATACCCGTCTCACCAACAGCCTTGGCAACATCGTCCATGAATATGTAAAGATCGCTGAAACAGGCAATCCCGCTTTTAATCATCTCCACAGCCGCCAACATAGTTCCCCAGTAGACGTCATTTCCGCTCAGCTTTTTTTCTAACTTCCAAACATTTTTCAGCCAGCTGTTAAGATCCATATCCTCGGCGATACCTCTAAATAAGACCATAGCTGCATGCGTGTGCCCGTTGAAAAACGCGGGGATAGTGATATCAGCTTTAAATTCGATCTCACCTTTTAAGTCTTCTCTCGAGATTTTTGCAATACGATTTCCTTTAATCCCGATATTCGCTCGAACAAATTCTCCACCGATATAACAGAGACCATCTTTGATTACTATCGAATACATGGAATTTGCTTTGAGGGAGACTAAATAAGTTTTATCTTTTCTAAAAATTCTTCGATTAGCTTTTCTACAGCTGTTTTATCTTTTTCTGCTGCACTTATAACCGCGTTCTCAAATTTCATCCAGTTTCTTATTCGGTAAAGTTTTCGATGCCTGTTTCTGAAATTTTTGATAAATGCAAGCATCTCTTCAGCGTCTTTTTCACTTAAAATTCCCCAGCTGATCAAAAATTTAACCTTCTCAGATATTAACTCTTTTTCCTTTTCCTTTAACTCTTTTAGATATTCTTTTCCTCTTTCAGATAATGAATATACTTTCTTTCCACCAATGGTTTTAACATTGAGAAATCCTTTTTCGTTTAAATCGTTAAGCAGAGGATAGATCGACCCCGGGGAGGGTTTTTTTGATGTAATTTCTTCGATTCTGCTGATTAATTCGTATCCGCAGGCGTCATTATCGGCTAACTCTTTGAGTATTAGTAATTTTAAGAGACCTTTTAGTTTCACAAAATTGGGATGAAAACATGATTATTTAAGAATTACCTCAGAAAGTACGGCCTTCATCATCGCTGTTGCTCAGATCCTGCCAAATTCATCATCTGTGAAAATAAGAGAACTTAACTATTTAAGCTTTTCCATGACAGATTTAACTTTATAATCCATTGGGCTTTCCTTTAATCTAAAATTTTACTACCATGTATATTCTTTTCACGCCCATTTTTATCAGAACTTCGTTGATCTCCTAAAGGATATCTCTAAGTTTTACGGTTTCCATCGGAGTAATTTGGTGCTTTACTCTATTTCTTTCAAAGAGTACCTCTGCAATGTATTTGCTTAGGGATTGCCTACTCCAATGGGAATAACCGGAAGCTTCACTATCATAGAACGTCAATTCCATTGTAGTTCCTTGCAATCATTGGAGACACTCTTCTTTCTGGAAATACGATCGGCTCCCTTGGTTTTACCCTTGATGATTTGAAATAGATCTCATCGATATCGCCTATTTTCTTCGGATTTACACCGGTCATTATTGCCGTAACTCTGACCATCCCTTCGAATTCTTTTGTTATTCTTGCACCCCATATCACCATGGCATTATCCGAAATCTCGAACGTCAGGTTGTTTACGATCTCCTCGGCCTCCTTTATAGTTAAATCGGGTCCACCACATATGTGGATTAGGGCACCTGTAGCTCCTCTGTAATCTACTTCGAGTAAAGGATGGGATAGACAGTCCCTTACGACTTCTTCGGCTTTATTTTGTGCTTTTGCTTCACCAACAAGCATGACCGCGATTCCGCCGTGATTCATAATTGCCCTAACATCGGCGAAATCTATATTCATGAGGGAGGGTTTCGTTATGGTGTCCGTGATACCTTTAATAGTCTCTGCGATTATCTGATCCATCACGCTGAAAGCTTGCTCTATCGGTAAATTCGGGACATATTCGAGCAGTTTATTGTTATCTAAAACGATTACAGTGTCCGCTTTCTCTTTAAGTTCTTTAAGACCTTCCATGGCTTTTCCAATTCTTGCCCTCTCAACTCTGAAGGGTGTTTGAACCATCCCGATGACTATTGCACCCTGTTTTTTAGCAATTTCGGCGACAACTGGAGCCGATCCAGTTCCGGTGCCTCCTCCTAGTCCAGCACATATAAACACCATGTGAGCTCCGGATAAAAGTTCTTCAAGCTTTCCTCTTGCGAGTTCGGCTGCTTTTCTTCCGATATCTGGATCACCGCCAGCTCCTAATCCTTTTGTCAGACTTCTACCTATCAGGACTTTTATGTCCGCTTTTATCATCTCTAAGTGCTGTCTGTCGGTGTTTATGGCGATTGTCGTGACACCATCAACTCCTAAATTTTTCAGGCGATTTATCGTGTTGTTTCCACTACCACCACAACCGACAACGATTATGTTCGGTTTTATGAATTCCTCTATTTTGAAATTATCTCTTCTACTTTCGAGTTCTTTCTTGTAATATTCTTGGGCATCTTTAATGAAAGACTTCATACACTTTCACCCATCCATTTAACTTCTTCTCCAAGTGTTTCTTTAATTTCCTTCCTTTTAACCTTCATAAAAAGTCTGAGAGCTTCTCTAATAACTTCACTAATATTAGCGTAATCTCCAGAAGCTACAAGCGATTCAATAAATTCATATTGTTGGTCTGTAACTCTTATGGATATTTTCTTCATTTTTTACCACCATTCTTAGGGGACATACGTCCCCTTGTGTCACATCACTGTCACTGTTTGGAACATAACATCCTCTGATGGTATCCGTTTGTCCGACTTTGTCGGACAACACTATTTGGTAACAGGTAGTATATATATTTTTCCATACTTAATAATGATTATAATGGAGGGATAAACAATGGAATCGTAAAAAATTTCTTCTCAACATCCATCGTATCTCGTGCAGATCATCGACATCGTAAAAACAGTAAGAAAAGCCTTATTAATTGGGATAGGTGGGGGCGGGGATATTTTAAGCACCCTATATGTAAAGAGATTTCTTGAAAAATTTGATGTTGAATGCGTTCTAGGAGGTGTGGTCTGGGAGAGGTATCGACGAGATAAAAAGCCGGGTCCCCGATCCTTAGAGGAAATAAATGCTGAGAAAATACACGACACATTAGGATTTGTGGACGGAAATGAAAGAATCGGAGGAATCCAGCCGATAGTATCACAGGTGGCAGAATTCTTGAATGAAAAGATCGTCGCCGTCGACATCACGAAAGGCGTTGTAAAACTCAGAGAGGATTTGAAGAATTTCATTAAAGAGGAGGGTTTCGATGTGGTTTTTGGTGTCGATGCTGGTGGAGACTCACTCGCGAAAGGATTTGAGGTTACCCTGATCAGCCCCCTTGCAGATTCCATAATGCTCTCAGTCTTAAAAGACTTCAATTCAATATTAGCCGTTGTTGGTTTTGGTAGCGACTGCGAACTAACCAGAGATCAGCTCGAAAGGTATCTTTCAGAACTCAGTAACGAGATATTAGGGGTATCCATGGTGATGAACGATGATTGGCTATTTGAACTCGTTAAAAATGTCGAAAGTGAAGCTTCGAGGATACCGATGCTAGCCGCAAAGGGGTATTACGGTGATTACTACTTTTGGGGTGAAGTAAAAACAAGGATTTCGATACTGAACTCCTTGATATTCTATCTAAGACTTAAACCCGTTTTTGAAAGAAGTCAAACCGCGAAAGCCGTTGTAAATGCAAAAAGCTTCGAAGAGGCTTACAACATCTTAAAAGAAATGGGAGTCAGAACCGAATACGATTTAGAATTGGAGCTGGCTAGGAGAGAAAATCCTCGATAAGCTTATCAGCTGCGGTCTTTCCTGACATAAGGCTTCCATTCATACTTCTTTCGGGGTAATTTGCCTCGGATGTCATCCCGGCTAGATAAAATCCTCTTCTTATGCGGTAGGGTGTTATCAGCTTTCGATATCCCTTCTCATACACCGGTCCGGCGTATTTTGATCTGAAAACTTTGTACCAATTGATTTTTCCTTTGAAACCATACTTTTTAAGGGAATTCACCCATTCCTTGAATATGGATTCATCGCTCTTTTCGTAAACCTTTTCTGGGGTTGTGTAAGCCGCTACATACATCAGATGCTCGCCGTAATCTTCGAAGGGCATGAAATTCGTGTGTTCTATTGTCGCCCCAAAAGGTTCGTCTTCGTAATTGATCCAATAGATGTCCGTAAATCTCTCATCGAATCCTAATAGAAGACATATACTGCTCTGGTATTTAATGTCTCTTATTCCAAGCTTTTTTCTCAACTCACCTAGTTCAGGAATCGGTGCCGTATAGATTAGGGCATCGTAATCTTTTCCGTTAACGTTCCACTTGCCGTTGTATTTTATCTTAGCTTTTTCTTTTTTGATCTCAAGATTTTCTGAAAGTTTCTTTATAAACTGATGGAGACCACCCCGAAGGTATCCGAGCTCCTCTCCTGTCAGTTTTCTGTTACTTCTTATAGAAACCCTTGCAAGAAGCCATGCATAACTGACATTTGGATAGTTCTCACCGAACTTTGCTTTGAGAAGTGGCACAAAGAATCTTCGGGTGATTTCTTCACCCACACTTGACTTCAGTCCAGTTATCACGTCTATCTCATCGTAGTCTCTGAAATTCATTCTCTTAGCCTTCAGCGTAAACAGAGCAAGTCGTATCTTGTCAAAAAAGCTAAGAGCCGGAAATCTTAAAATTTCCGTCGGAGTATTCAGAGGATATATCCTTCCTTTGAAGGCTTGGCCGATCCTGATAACTTTCCAGACTATTTTCGATTTCAAACCGAGTTCTTTTAAAAGTTCTATCAGATACGTGTCTTCCCTAAAGAAATGATGATAGAACTTCTCTATGCAGTAATCTTTGCAGAAGGAGGAAGCTAGACCACCGACATCGTTTTTCTCGTAGACATCCACTTTGCAGTATTCAGATAGTATCTTGGCGGCGTTGAGTCCCGCAAGACCCCCTCCAATGACAGCCACTTTCATGTTGTGTACTTTGAATTTAGCTCGACGTAATCAGGGGTAAGGTCGCAACCGATCGCGTATGCTTTCCCGTTCCCTTTATGGAGGTCTATCCGAATTATGATCCTATCGCTATTCATTATCTCTCTAGCTTTCTCAATCTCGAGTATCTCACCTTTATCGACAATTTTCACAGAGCCCTTTTCACTCTCTATCTCTAAACTTATTTCTTCATCAACTTGGGCTGAAGAATATCCGATCGCCGCAATTATCCTTCCAAAGTTCGGATCGTTTCCAAAAATCGCTGTTTTAACGAGAAGAGATGATGCCACAGCTCTTGCAACCTTCATAGCGTCTTCATCATTTTTGGCACCTCTAATATCAATCCACATTACCTTTGTGGCACCCTCTCCGTCCTTGGCTATCATTTCTGCAAGTTCTAAAAACACTTCTAGGAGTTTTTCTCTGAAAATTTCTTTCTCAACTTCTTTTTCCTCGGTAGTTACGAGAAATACAGTGTCATTTGTAGATGTATCTCCATCGACTATGAGCCTGTTGAATGAGAGATCAACAGCTTCTTTAAAGACCTCTCTCATTCCCTCTATCTTTGCGTTAGTGAATATAAAAGCGAGCATTGTAGCCATATTGGGGGATATCATCCCGGCTCCCTTTGCGACACCTACAATCCTGACACCATTGAAATCCCTTATCGAAAATTTTGGAAATCTGTCAGTCGTCATTATGGATTCTGCAAACGCCTTGAGGGAATCCATATCCTCTCCCAAATTCTTTAGAACTTCCTCGGCTAAGGATATAATCTCTTCTACATTCAGTTGGCGTCCTATAACGCCCGTGGAAGCGACAGCAATCTTATCGATCCCACATCCTAATTTTTTTGCAAGAAATTCAGCTATCTTTCTTGCGTTTTCGATACCCTTTGAGCCCGTATAAGCGTTAGCATTGCCCGAATTCACGATAATGCCGCAGACTTCTTCTCCCAGGTTTTGCTGGTTGAATAGCACTGGAGCAGCTTTGATCTTATTTCTCGTGTATGCTGCAAATATGCGTCCCTTGATAACAGCTATTCCTACGCCTGTTTTCCCCCTCTTTATTCCGTAGCATTTCAAACCTTTAATCACCATGTATTTCCCCCTTAACGAGTTTTTCAACGAGATCATTACTTACTACTTTATGAGTAGTTATCCCGCTTTGCTCAACATCTAAACCCATTGCAATGGCTAAGAGCTGGATATAGTGAATTACGGGGATGTTGTAATCGTTTTTCAGCTCTAACTGTCCTATATCGAATTGATTCAGACAAAGAGGACATATAACCACGATTGCATCTACATTCGCTTCAGCTATTCCCATCATTTTCTTGTTGAGAAGATTTAGCGAAACGTCTTTTGCACCTGCTCTGACACCGCCACCGCCGCCACAGCACATGAATTTATACCGATAATTAACGCTTTCGGCGCCCAATACTTCAACAAGCTCATCAAGCATCTTGGGTTTTTCCGGGGATGTGAATTTCTTACTTTTACTTGGTCTGAAAAAATGACATCCATAATGGACTGCAACTCTTATCGGAATCTTTTTTGCAATACTTTTTTTTATCCCTTTTAAACCAAATTCTGAGTAGAGATACTCCGCGACATGCCTTACCTCACCAATTTTATATTTCTCGGATACTTCGAGCAACGTTGTAAAACAGCCGTTACATGCTGTGAGTATAGTATCTTTGTTGGCTAGTCTTATATTCCTGAGGGCAATTTCCTCCCATAATTCGGTACTTACAGACTTGGTTATTGAGGGGGCGGGGCAGCAGGAGGACTTTCTTAGGGGTTCTATATCCACTCCCAAGTTTTCAAAAACGAAAAACAAAGATCTTTCTACACCGGGATATCTGTTGTGAATCATGCATCCAGGAAAAAATTTCATTTTATCAACCCTCCAATGTACTTTTCGACGATCGATCTGACTTCATTTTTTGCATCCTCGACAAACTGAGAGTGATATAACTCAAGGTTAAATTTTCTTCTTAAGTCAATATGCTCCTCCTTAGCCGGAACGAATGCTGAAAATTCGTAGAGAAATTTAAAAATTCCGTTCAACTTATCCGGGAGACCTCTTTTCATAATCATGCTTCTTCTAGCTTTTAGCAGGATGTCAACGAGGGGAATTCCTCGGGGACACCTTTCCTGACAGGCGTAGCATGTCACACAGAACCAGATCGTGTCGCTATCTTCTATTGGTTTTCCCTTTGCTATAAATTCCATTAGGATTTTTCGAGTGTTTAGTGCTGTTATCCTTCCTGAGAAACAGCTTCCAATGCAAGTTCCGCATTGAATGCATTTATTTAATAAGGTGCAGACATCATTCATCGTCTTGAGTAGTAAAGTGGATTATTAAAATCTATCGAGTTTTTTAGTATTTCACTCTTTTCGCCATGACATATTTTATTTTTCGTTTCTTTAAAATTGGATAAATCACGGTCTTGTTAACAGCTGTAGCAAGCCGCACATCCCCCGCAAGTTCAAAGGCTGTGATTTTATTTTTAATTTTTACGAGGTATTTGGAGTGACCCAATTCACTTACACTTTTAATTTCGTCGTATACTCTGAATTCACTACCGAATTTGAAACCCGTTTTAACCATGAAATTTCGAGATCTGAGATCTCTGTATATCTGATATTTTTTTTCAAAGTCTCTTATCGTACTTTTTCCATAATTAAAGATTTTTTCGAAACTTACATTAGTTATCATTACACTTACTTCCAATAGGTATAGCGCTTCGAATAGTGAGAGAATAACCCTGTTCCCTTTTTCGGTTCCATAGAAGTATTTTCTAAACAGTTCTCTGTTGTCGGTAACGAAAAAACCGTTGGCAAACTTTGCTTTGAACTTTTTTATATCTTCAGTGTGATTTCCTTTTTTATCGAATTTCTTGATAAGGAAATACGAAATGTCCCCCTCTCCATCAACAATTGCCAATTTTCTGTTGCTAAACTGTTCAAGATTGCTTATTTTTATCAACTCACTCTCATGTAGCGGGATATAACCGTTAAAGCTATCGAATTCTATTTTAACGCCCTTATCTCTTAGATCTTCATAAATTAGAAATTTCACGGGGTCTATCAAGGAAAACAAATCATCGAATTTTATCAAGCCAGAGTCAGAGTAGATTTCAAGACTGCCTTTCAGTACAAGATAAGCAGCCTCTTCAAGAGATAGTACAAGCTTATCTCCCACCTTTTTACCAAACTTTCTTGAATAAAGTCTTTGTGAGAAAGGTATTATCACTCTCTCGTTTTCTAACACACCTTTCATCAGTTAATACACTAACAGACTGCTTTAAAAAGGTGTTGAGGATAAAGTTTAAATTCAATGACATTTTCCTATCTTAGGAGCCGCCGTAGCTTAGCTGGTAGAGCGTCGGCCTGTTAAGCCGATGGTCGCAGGTTCGAATCCTGCCGGCGGCGTCCTGAATTCAGGTTACAAATGCTCTCCTCATACGATGGGGCTTTAAATACCTCTTTTCATTGAGATCTGCTTCAATTTCGAGCAATTTTGTTGCTTTCAATCCTCTTTTCATCGAGGGATATACTCGAACAAAATCTAAGTTGATTAGGGTTATATAATTTTTTCTTTTGTATTACTTTTCTCGAACACATGATTTTGATCGAAAGCTTTAAAAAGAAAATTCAGATTGTTCGAGAAAAAATTTATAAAGTCTCAAAAAATATCCAAATTACCAACAACTAAAATCACAAAAATTCTAGTTAAAATAAAGCAACTTGTTCGCTTTCTTCTAACTCATTCTCCCTAAATGACAAAAAATTTCTCGAAGATCTGGATCAAATCCACCCCTCCTTTCCAGTGTAATGTGAAAAGGCTCAATACCACATGAATGTTCTCCTTGAGAAGAAGTGGCATCATATACAGGCGGAAGTCCAGATAATCTTCACACCTCTTCCTTATATCCTCCTCAAGCATTCCTCTAAAACTCTCTTCATCAACTCTCAATCGTGAAACGCTGTATCAGGAGAAGATAATATCTCTTAGGAGGACTTCTGGGTTTGTCCTTTCTGTTTCAAATTCCCCTTTTATTATCCACTCCACGTGTTTTTCATCATCTAATTTCTCTAACGGATATTCATCAAGGATGAAACTGTCTTCGAGGTGGTCAACTATAGTATTTCAAACAAATCGCCGAAGTTGATTCTGCCATTTTTATTAAAGTCGAAAGGTTCTATTGTAGGCTGGTTGTCTTCAATCCACTCAAGATACTTAAAAAGTATCATAACGTCTCCAAAATCCTTCTTTCCATTACCGTTTATGTCCTCGTAAAGTCCGTCATTATCTAAATCAGCCGGCGGATTTGTACTCCTATTACCTCTATTCCTCTAGGAATAGTTATTATAGAATTGTTACCTGTTTTCCAAAGTTAGCTACTTTATGGAGTCATGCGAAAATCTTTTATTTTGAAGAGATGTTCAAAAATATATCTCTTTCGAAAACTTTATATACCCATGTTACTAACAGTCCTTTTGTGCTAAAATTAGTGGGTAGAATCCTTCACATCTCCAAAATGGGGAATATCATCGCAAAAGGAGATCCAAAAAACCTGCCAAGAATCGGTGAAGAAGTATATGATAGCCGAATGGAAAAGATAGGCGTTGTTTATGACATAATTGGGTCCGTGAACTCCCCGTATATTGTTGTTAAGCCGCTAAAGAAGAAGTTTGTTGAAGATAATCTCTTCACGGTGGTGAAGAATGGTAGAAGTGGAAAGGGTAAGGGAAAAGGAGGTAGAAAAAGAGGAAAAGGAGAAGGAAATAGAGAGAAAGGAAATAGAAAGAGAAGAAACTATTGAAGTTTGCCCAGAATGTGGAAGTCCCCGTCTCATTAGAGATTATAAGAGGGGCGAATTCATTTGTCAAGATTGCGGGCTTGTAATTGAAGAAACTTACATTGATAGCGGCCCGGAATGGAGGGCCTTTGACAGCGAGCAGAAGGAGAAAAGAGCTAGAGTGGGTGCTCCCATAACCTACACGATCCACGATAAGGGATTATCTACTATTATCGACTGGAGCAATAAAGATTATTATGGTAAATCTATCTCGATCAGGAACAGAGCGCAACTCTTCAGACTAAGGAAATGGCAGCGTAGGATAAGGATAAGCAACGCAACCGAGAGGAACTTAGCCTTTGCTCTTTCAGAGCTCGATCGCCTCGCATCTGCTCTCGGCTTGCCGAAATCTGTCAGAGAAACTGCTTCGGTTATTTACAGAAAAGCCGTCGAGAAAAACCTAATAAGAGGTAGGAGTATTGAGGGTGTTGTCGCCGCTGCCCTCTACGCCGCCTGCAGACAGGCTGGAGTTCCAAGAACACTCGACGAAATAGCCGCATATTCGAGAGTTGACAGAAAGGAAGTTGGAAGAACCTACAGATTCATTGCAAGGGAACTCGGTCTCAAACTCATGCCAACAAGCCCTACGGATTACATTCCGAGATTTTGCACTGCTCTCGGATTGGACGGAGAAGTCCAGAGAAAAGCCATCGAAATAATCAAGAAAGCCGAAGAGAAGGAACTCACAAGCGGTAGAGGTCCAACAGGAGTAGCGGCAGCTGCTATATACATTGCATCGATTCTGTGCGGTAAGAGAAGAACCCAGAGAGAGGTTGCCGAGGTCGCTGGAGTCACCGAAGTGACAATAAGAAACCGCTACAAAGAGCTCGCAGAGAAGCTTGGAATCGAGATAATTTTATGATTGCATTGAGCAAACTCGTGGGTGGAAAAGCGACAGTATCAAAGCGACTGACGTATAAAAGCGAAGAAAAAATTCCGAATACTCTTGTTGAAGCTAAAAAGAATCCAATACCAGTAGTAGTTTGGAATATCACGTCTAAATGCAATCTTAGGTGCGTTCACTGTTACGCCAATGTAAATAGTGTAAGTGAATTCGACGCCGCATCAAGTCTGATCGATGATCTGTCCGCACTAAAAATCCCTGTCTTGTTGATGAGTGGTGGAGAGCCTCTGATGCATAAAAATATCTACGATATTATAGAGTACGCGAAGTCTAAGGGTATCCAAGTATCCCTATCGACGAACGGCACTTTAATTGATGAAGAAGTCGCTGGAAAGCTGAAAGAGCTTGGAGTTGATTACGTTGGAGTTAGCTTAGACGGAATCAAGGAAACCCACGATTTGTTCAGAGGAGTAAGGGGCGCTTTCGAGAAAGCAGTTGAAGGCTTGCTTAATGCAAGAGATGAGGGACTCCTAACGGGAGTTAGATTCACGGTAACGAAATACAATTTAAGGGATGTGAAATCCATCCTCGACTTTGTTATCGAAAATGAAATTCCAAGGTTCTGTTTGTATCATCTAGTTCCAAGTGGAAGAGCCGACTTTAGCATGGACATCACACCAAATGAAAGAAGAGAGCTAATGGAATGGTTGTTTAACAAGGCTATTGATCTTAGAGATTCAAAAGAAAAAACAGAGATCCTTACAGTAAACAATCCAGCAGACGGGGTTTTCTTTTATTTAAAGCTAAAGGAAATCGACGAAAAACTGGCTGAGGATGCTTTTGAGTTCTTGAAATACAGAGGTGGAGATAACAGCGGCTTCAGACTTGCCTGCATAGACTTTTACGGGAATGTTCATCCAAACCAATTCTGGTTTGATTATACAGTTGGTAATGTATTTAAAGAAAAATTCAGCGAACTCTGGATGAATCCCCGTGACGAGTTGCTCATCAAGCTAAGAGAGAAGCAGAAATACCTCAGAGGAAGATGTGGTAAATGCAAGTTCAAGGAAATCTGCGGTGGCTTTAGACTGAGAGCTCTCAGAGCCGGGGATGTGTGGGGAGAAGATCCGAGCTGCTACTTGAAGGAAGTTTAAAAATTTTTAAAGATTTCTTACCAAAAGATTGTCATGAGATATGCAGACATCTATCTAGATAAGATAGATCTGTCAAAATACAAAGACCTCGAAAAAGATAGCAGATTCAAAAAGTATTTCGAGCTTATAGAGAAAGCGGAGGAGATCCTGCCAAAAATACCGATACCGGAATTGCCCGTCCCGTCAAGCGTCGGCGTTATAGATGTTGGAAATGGAGATGATATCTTTCTGGTAACGGGAAACAGCATTTACACACACACGCTCCTTGGAGCTATCCTTGATTTTGCGAATATTTCCGCTAAAATAATTTCAATAGATACCGAAGGCTACACTGTCGATATGGCCGTTTTACTTGAGAAATTTAGGGGTCGAAAGATTAAGGAAATCCTCGAAAGGGAAATTCTATCCCCCGATATGCTGATTGTACCCGGATTTGCTTCAGATCTAAAAGATGAAATTGAAAAAGAAACTGGATGCAAAGTCATTGTTGGGCCTGTGTGTGCCGTCGAGCTTCCTCTTTTCCTTATCTTGCTGAGAAGTAATCGACTCTGATAACTTCGGCTTCGATGGGTTCAAGCAATCCCCCTCTGTAGATGTTGACTATCCTCCCTAAGGATTTCGGCTTTATTCTCAGCCTTACTACGGTCATCTCGCATTCTTCAACGTATTCGCTCCTCGCAAATATCGTTGAATGTGAGATTACCTCTTTCCCTATCACCTCGGCGATTATTCCGGTAACGCCTCTGTCGATGTCTATGTTCTTTGCTGTCGTTATGAAGATGCACTCTCCCACCTCTGTATTTAAAGCGGTAGCGACATTGGTTACGTTCCTTAGCTCAAGGGTTTTCAGGTTTCCACGCAATATATCCTCAATAACATTTCGGGATATTCCAGATAGGACGCGGCACCTCATTATATCACCCATACATCGGATGGTATTCTCTCGGAGCTTCTTGCATTTTTGTTTGCTCCGCAAGTTTTTGCATTTGGGCTTCTATAAGCTCCGCTTCTTTTATCAATTTCTCAATTGGTATATCCCAGTTATACATCCTGTTAAGGACATTTATAACTTCTGCTGCCGCTCTCGGATCTGGGTTGAAACCGGTAGTCTCTCCGAGAAGTGCAAATGCAGGGACTTTTCTTGCGAAACATTCGTTCATCAAGCTTCCAGCAATGCCACTTATCGTTCCCATTTTGAAGATCTCGACAAACTCCTTTATTTCGTCAAGAACTTCCTTCGAAGTTGCTGCTCCAAAAACTCTCTTTTTGTCCTCAAATGTCGCTAAACCAGCAATTGAGATGATTCTTGTAGCTTCAATCGATATAGCCCAATCGATGATAGCGCTACTCAAATCGTATGCAATGGCGGGATGAATCTGAACATCTGAGTGTATTAAAGCGAAGTTTCTTTCAATGCACTGGTAGATTCTGATGGGTGGCTGGACTATCCCCTCGTAAAGTGTCGCAATCGGCGGAAGAGCCTTCGATTCAATCACCCCGATCAGTTCCAAATTCAATTCGAGAATGAAGTGTCCAGTGGCGATTGTTCCGACAAGACCTATTCCCGGAAAACTCGTAATTAATATTGGCTTTTTGACATCGAGAGATTCTATAATGATTTTAGTCTCTTCCATGAAAAGGAATTGGTAAGTTTTTATATTTCTTTGTTTCGCTATACTTTATGCGGGAGTACAAGTTCAAAAGAGGTTACGAAGCTACCCCAGAAAGGCTAGAAGAATTAATCAAAAAGTTTTTCGGAGAGTTTAAAAAAGAGGGTGATGTATACATTGTAAGGTTCAAGGCTATAGAAGAGATGCGCTTAAAGTTGGCTAATAAAAAACTCATCGTTGAGAGCAAAACAAATCCAAATGTTGACGAGGAGACCGCTATAGAGACTATAAAAACCTACAACAGTTTTCTTAATGAGCTAACGGGATATACAGCGAAAGAAAGGAAAATGCATCTGATGAAAGAAGTTGAGAAGATGTAAGCCCGCTTAGCCGCGAGACCTCATGCTTTTCAGTCCCGCCGGGTTCTTCAGGCATAAAATTGTAAGATTTGGAGATATTTATTTTTTACTAAAGTTTACTTGCAGACGTGTATTTGAGTAGGAAAACAGTTTACCCTTCAAAGAGACCTGAAAATCGAAAAATTTCCATTGAATTAAGCATATCCAAAAAATCAATCAAACGATAATACAACGGAAACCAAAATCATAACGGCTCCGATCATCTGAATTCCCGTTAATATTTCGTTAAACGCCACATATCCAACGATACCCGCAGTAACTGGCTCCGAAAGTGCGATTATCGGCCCTTTCTCGACTTTGACTCTTCCCATTCCGTAGCTTAAGAGAATGAAGGGAATCGCTGTGGGAATTAAACCGAGACCCAAAATATGAAGGAGATTTGCGTTTTCATATCTGAAAAACGGTAAAAGGATTAAAGTCCCGATGAGAAGATTTGAGAAAGTTATCTGAACGGGAGTGTATTTCTTTCCCAATCTATTGAGCATAATAAATACAACAGCGTAAATAACTCCTGATGCAAGTCCTGCTAAAATTCCAACGTTAATCTCTTTTTCAGGAGAAAGAAGCAAATATAACCCGAGGATACCGATTAAAAGAGAAAAAACAGATCTTATACGGACGTCACCCGTAAGAATTGCGTAGATTAAAACGTAAACGGGTGCCATATACAGCAGGAGGGCTGCGGTTGCCGCACTGAGATGCGTTATAGCAGTGATGTAAAGAAAAATGACGCTGGTATTCGCAACGCCAAGAATGAGAAGATCTCTCCCTACTCTTGGCTTCTGCCTGAAAATAAGCATGAAAATCGATAGAAAAACGAGTCCTACGGAAAGTCTGTAAAACGTTGTTGTTAACGGTGAGAGTTGCAGAGATTTGACAAAATAGGGGAGAGTTCCCATGAGTACAGCGGAAATTAGAACGGATGTCTCACCCTTCATTCAAATCATTCAATATCAATCCCCTTAAGCCAAGGCATCATCTTTCTCAATTCTTTTCCGACCTTTTCAATGGGATGGTTTTTCTCCATCTCAAGAAGCTTCGAATAACTTGGTCTTCCGGCCATATTTTCGAGAATCCACTCTTTCGCAAATTCTCCGCTTTGAATCTCCTTGAGAATTTTTTTCATTTCAGCTCTTACACTTTCATTGATTATTCTTTTACCTCTTGTCATTCCCCCGTATTTTGCCGTATCGCTCACGGAGTACCACATTGCGTATATTCCACCTTCGTAAATTAAATCCACTATGAGTTTGAGTTCGTGAAGAGCTTCGAAATACGCAACCTCCGGCTGGTAACCCGCCTCGACCAATGTCTCAAAAGTCGCCTTAATTAGCTCGGCAACACCACCGCAGAGATCAACCTGCTCTCCGAAAAGGTCTGTTTCGGTCTCCTCCTTGAACGTTGTCTCGATAACACCGGCTCTTGTGCATCCTATGCCTTTCGCGTAAGCTAATGCGAGTTTTAGTGCGTTTCCAGTGAAATCCTGATGAACTGCGACAAGTGCGGGAACTCCCTTTCCCTCAACAAACATCCTCCTGACGAGATGTCCCGGGCTCTTGGGAGCGACCATTGTGACATCAACATAACTCGGTGGAATTATCTGATTGTAGTGAATGTTGAAACCGTGAGCGAACATCAGCATATCGCCCTCGTCGAGGTGCTCGTGAACGTATTTTTTGTAAACTGCGGGCTGGACTGTGTCTGGAATTAGCATCATAACGATATCAGCTTTTTTTGCGGCTTCATCGACTGTGTACACTTTTAATCCATCGCTTTCAGCTTTGTTCCAGCTTTTACTTCCGTAATAAAGCCCGACAATGACATTAACACCACTGTCCTTTAGATTAAGGGCGTGGGCATGTCCCTGACTTCCGTAACCGATTACGGCAACGGTCTTATCCTTTAGAAGATTTAGGTCTGCATCCTTATCGTAATAGATCTTAGCCATGCGGATAGTTAAACAAAAAGTTTAAAACTGTTTCTCCTTTTTGATGACTCTAATCTCCCTTATGATGGTATCGGGATAATATCCACTCTCATCCTTCTCTATCGATTTCACCATGTCCCAGATTGTCAGAAGAGCGTTTGTAACACCTACGAGAGCTTCCATCTCAACTCCCGTTTTTCCGATCGATTTGACCTCGCATATCGCCTTGATTTCGTCCTCTCCGATCTCAAAATCGAATTTTACATTTGTGATCGGTATGGGATGGCACATCGGGATCAAATAGGGGGTCTTCTTTACCGCAAGGATGCCCGCTACAGTTGCCGTGTTCAGAACATCGCCTTTCGGAACCCTGTTCTCTCTGATGGCTTTAACGGTTTCTTTTTTCAGTTTAATCACGCCTTCGGCAACAGCAATCCTCACGACATCTTCCTTATGACTTATATCAACCATTCCTCCCATTTTCTCACCAGAAAAGAGTTTTCGGTATTCTCACATCTTCGGCTGGTTCGTTTACAATCCTCTTTCGGATTGTCTTACCAAAATTTTTCCATATACTCTCAACATCACTCACATCCTCACCAAAAGCAACGTAACAAGGTCCATTCCCGGATAATCCAGCGGCTACGTTTAAATCCTGAACCGAAATCACCGGCTCTAAGGGAAGCCCAATCTTCCTACAGTAATGCATGGAATTCAAAAGCATAGCCTCTTTGAATTTTCCTTCCATCGCAAGCTTAAAAGCTCTTTCAACGATCTCCTTATCTTCTCTTATCCTCCTGAGGTTGATCTCACCTCTCTTAAAATCTGGAAGCAGGATGATCACATCTCCTTCAAGAATTTCCCTCTTGAAAAGTTTCATTTTCAAATTATCCGAGAAGACCACGCCCCCCAAAAGGGAAGCGGACGCGTCATCAAAGGCACCCGTGTAGCTCATTCCTGTCTCTAAACTCATTCTCGCATTTGCCTTCAAAATTTTTTCGGCGTTGAGTTTTTCTCCCTTTATCTTCGCCGCAAGAATAAGGAGAACATTCATGAAGGCGCTACTGCTCCCGAGACCACTTCTCCTAGGAATCTCACTTTCTATTTCTATAACACCAGATATATTTCTGAAAATTTTGTAAAGAATGGGCATTTCCACAATCTTCCCGTTTTCTACAATGCAGAGTCTTTTCGAATCGTTCTCTCTGAATCTACCCCTTATTTTCAGATCAATTCCAAAGGCTACACCTTTAAACGTTGCCAATGCGTTTATTATAGTTCCGGCAGCGTAACTTTCAGCCTTCATATCTGATGATGTTGTATAAGGTATCTCTCTGGGCTGGAATTCTGTTTGCCGCTATGATTAGCTGTCTCATCTCCTCAACCGGTAGGAATTCGCCGCTAGTAGCTCCAGCTGCTTTCGATATGTTCTCCTCCATTAAAGTCCCTCCAAGATCGTTTGCACCCATAAAAAGAGCAGCTTGAGCTAGCTTCTTACCCATTTTAACCCATGAGGCTTGTATGTTCTCTATCAGCGGATGAAGATATATCCTTGAAATTGCTATGACGAGGAGGTCTTCAAAGCCGTTCGGGGAACTCGTAATCTCTCCCAATTTGTTATTCTTATCCATAAAGGGAAGGGGAATGAACTCGGTGAAGCCGCCGGTCTCTTCCTGAATCGATCTGATTATCTCCAAGTGTTTTATCCTGTCCTCCCACGTTTCTATATGTCCATACATAATCGTAGCAGTCGTCGGAATCCCCAAATCGTGGGCTGTCTTGATAATCTCGATCCACTCCTCTGTCTTCAACTTCTGCGGACATATCTTCTTTCTAACGTCATCTACTAAGATTTCTGCGGCAGTTCCGGGCATTGAATTGAGACCGTTCCTTTTGAATTCTATCAGGACGTCCTCCACACTCATTCCCTCATTCCTAGCAACGTGCAGAACCTCCATTGGCGAGAACGCATGGATATGGATATCTGAAGAAACCTCTCTAACAGCCCTTAAAATTCTCAGATAATCTTCTATCGATGGATTTGGGAATAACCCTCCCTGTATCGTGACTTCGGTGCACCCGTAATTGACAGCTTCTCTAACTTTTTGTTTAATCTGTTCCTCACTAAGAAAGTAACGCCTTCTGTTGCTGAACGAACAGAAAAGACAGGAATTCACACAGATATCTGTAAAGTTTATGTTTCTGTTGACAACATACGTCACGACATCTCCTTTCGTTTCTTCTCTTAGCTTATTCGCTAGCTCAAAAGCTCTATACGGATTTTTTATCAGATCTTTTACAGCGTCTAGCATCTGTATCCCTCTTCATCTGAATAAGCTTCGATTAAGGGTGCAATACGCTCACTATACCAACCCTCGACCACGTATTTTGGATATATCGGCAATCTTTCTTTTAATTTGTATCTCCCGTTTAAACGACTTTCGATTTTTTTCAAATCGGGCCAAGGATGCTCTGGATTGATGTAGTCTGGAGTAACTTCCGAGATACCCCCCAGATCATTTGCACCATTCTCTAAAAAGATAGATACATCATCCACGAGATTTGGTGGAATCTGGATAGCAACATCCTCAGGTAAGACTTTTCTTGCATATCTAACGGATTCTATCATTTCAGCGAAATCTGGAGGTTTCCAGTTTTCCATAGGTGTCCCTTTTTTCGGAGTAAAATTTTGGACGATTACTTCTTGGATGTGACCGTAGTTGTCGGCAATATCTGCTATCACGTCTAACGAATACTCCCGATCATATTTGGCTTCACCAATTCCTATAAGGATTCCCGTTGTGAACGGGACTCTAAGCTTTCCCGCATTTACGATCGTTTTTATCCTCTCTTTTGGGTTCTTACCAGGACTTTCTCTGTGGCATTCGAGCTCGACAGCTTGCTCAAGCATTAATCCAAGGCTTGCGTTCCATTTCCTCAGTCTCTTTATTTCATTTTTTTTAAGAACACCTGCATTAGTATGGGGCAGAAGTCCGAGCCTTACGGATAAACGATTCATCTCGATGACGTAATCCAAAAAGGTTTTGAAACCTCTCTCTTTCAGCCACTTTTTCACAACATCAAAGATGTCTGCTTTTTCTCCGAACGTGAAAAGAGCTTCCGTAGCATTCCAAGCTTTAAGTAGAAGATTTTCAACCTCTTTCTGGCTGAGGATAGATCTATTCTTTTTGAAACCACAGTAATAACAATTATTTCTACAAAAATCTGTGAGGGGGATGAATACATTTCTCGAATACGTAACTATCACGCTAACCTATCTGTCACGATAAGTTATTAAGTCTTATGCTTTTTTTGATATCCATAGTAAGGTAATCAAAAATGGTTCCCCTCGCATTTAAAAGATCGAGCCTTTCGATAATTTCACGACACTCTCCACCAGCTAATCCGTTCGCTATGATTGAGGCACCTTCTGCTGAAGCCTTACCTCTGCTCTTAAGGATTTCTGCATCAAAATCTCTTTTAACATATTTAAGGACGTCCCTTGCAAACCTACCCGATAAAATAACTCTATCAGTCTTGACAACAGCTCTTAGAGCGTGAATACCTTTCAGAACCCATTCTGCAAATATTTCAGCGTTGAATACCTCCCCTTTATCTGAGAAATAGCTTTTCAAACCGCCTGAGAAGATTGTTTTCTTCGTGACATCCAAAAGACATGCAAGCTCCCCATCTATCGCCGAGATTGACGAATATCCCAAGAACCCAGAACTTCCTCCAATCCCATCGACTATTCTCCCCCGATCGACAGCGATGAAGGCGTTGAATCCGTAACCAAGTTCGGCGAGGATAAAGGATTCATCTAAACCGTATCTGTAAAGGGATAAGGCAACAGAACATACTTTATCGTAAGTCCCCATGTCTATTCTGTTTATCTTACGATGCTCTGGGACCGTTTGCAGATGGATTACTCCGGGTATTGTGTAAATTTTGAGCTTTCGATCTTTAATGAGTTTTATAACTTTCCTTAAACCTATCGAAGAATCCCTATCAAGATTTAAAGTCATGTAGAAGAGATCTTTATCATCTACTTCAGAGAGCTCTTTAACCGGTAATCCATATCCAGATAAACCAGCGGCAATTTCGAAATCGATTTCTTCAAGGAAGTGGATGAATTCTTCGGGATTACTTCTCACAACTTCCGAGTCGATTTCGTAGCTTTTTCCCTCTTCAAAGATGAAAATGCCGTAGCTCTTTGTCCCCGCGTCTATTCCAACACTTACCATAGGTTACCTTTTAGATGATGCTTTATTTTATCCGTTGTGCTTTTCATGACTCTGTCAATTATGATGATAATATCTTTTCCCTCCTTTTTAAGATCCACGATTTCGTAATTAACACCGCTTCTCCTGAGATGCTCCAAAAACAGATTCATAACACTAAAATCTTTGAACCTTAGCTTTATTCTTTCGACAACTTTTTTGTTCTGATCCACTTCTTTTATGCTCTGAATCATAGGTTCGAGAATGGCCATTCCGAGACGGAGACACCTCTCCCTGAACTCCTCTTCACTCTCTTTGAATTCGAAGCTTTGAAATCCCTCCCTCACAATTCGAGAAAACATGAAATCCTTTCCATAGTCGTTGAAATATCTGAACGCATATCTTAAATCTCCGGCATTTGTCTCAGACGTTGTATACTTTATCGGTTCCCTCTTCATCTCCGGATCTTTTATCACAACACCTTCTCTCCCTTCTCTGCCAAGCTTCTTTATAATGTCCTTTACGACCTCATGTGCTTCCTTTGTTTCAAATATTCCGAAAATCTCGGCGTACTTCAGTCCAAACTCTTCACAGATTTTTTCCTTTTCACTAACGCTTAGAGGCTTGTTTGTTGCTCCGTGCCTTATATCAAAAACGTAGAAATCGAATTTTGTTCCATAAATATCCTTCGGGACGTAGGGAGATTCCTCTCCAACCGCTTCACAGCACAGGACGTAATCAGAATATTTATTGAAAAAATCAGGGTTGATCAGATCCCTTGCTTTTTCGGTCGTGTAGGGGCAGATATATCCCCTCCGCGTTATTGCGTAAAGATTTTTTCCAAATTTGGCGATTCTGACATTATATCCGTTCATCTTCTCCTCAACAGCAACGTAATCTCCGAAATGTTTGAGAAGAGTCGGGTAAAGCGTCAAGGCTCTTCTAATCTTCGGGAAACCTCTAACGATCTTCACACCGTTAGTCGTTTTTGCGACAAGAGTTCCCTCCTCGATCTCACCGAACTTCTTATCAAACCTGTAGGCTTCAATTACATCAGAAAAAAAACTGTGAGGGATTAGGGCTTCGCGTAATATGTTTTTTTCTTCGAGCTTTTTTGCAGCGTATTTCGACAAATTGAGGGCCTCGGCAACAAACATTTTAGCGTTTGCTATAAAGAATTTTCATCAGATCTCTCTCTGTGATTATTCCCTCAAGTTCTTTTCTGACAATAAGGGCGGCTGCCTGATTTTTCTCAATCATTGCTCGGACTATCTCACTTATTCTCGCGCTTGGATGGAACACGAGAAGTTCTTTGTATTTTAGTATCTTCTCGTTTTGCAATAGATTTGACACCGGAAGATCAAGAACATCTCTGATGTCTCCGGTTATCAGCTTTTTAAAAGCTTCTCCGGAGAAGTAGTGAACTAGGGATGTGGAGGTTATGACCCCTAAGAGAATCCCATCTTTGACTATTGGCAGTCTTCTGAATTTCTTTTTTATCATTAATTTCATTACACTCTCTATGCTTGCATCTGGCTCCGCCGTGATGACGCCGCGAGTCATGTACTCGGAAACGAAATCATCGTATGAACGTCTGGATGCTAAAAATATCATTAAGTCTCTTTCGGTTATTATTCCCTTAACAATTTCGTCCTCGTTGATAATGGGAACTCCGCCGACGTTCTTCTTGATCATGAGTTCAAGAGCATCCTCCCATGAGTCTTCTGTTGAGACTGTTATCACGTTCCTCTCCATAATTTCTCTTATCTCCTCGTTCACTGCGGCAATTAAGTTGCCGTTGTATCTCTCTTTAACGAGTCTGTTTTTTTCGCCACCACCTAGGAAGTTGAGAATATCTGTGGCTGTTACGATTCCTTCAAGCCTCTTAGTTCCCGCATCGGCTATGGGAAGTCTTCTAAAGCTGTATCTAATCATGGTCTTCATAGAGGTCATTATAGTGGAAGTCGGCGGAATCGTTATAACGTTAGTAGAAGCTAAATCCATAACGGTTCCCGTTTTCATCATCCAATCACCATTGTGTTTCGTAACAATCTTCACAAACATTCATTCCATCAACATTTCTGAGTTCGGCAAATTTGCCACATTTTTCGCACTTTCCGAATTCGATATCTTCACCCATTTCTACGTAGTCTTCTCTTAAAAACTTGATGTATTCTCCAAGATCGATTGAATACGATAACAGATCAGTATCGGTTACTATTCCGACTAGTTTTCCTTCATCATTTACAACAGGTAATCTTCTGATACCCTTTTTTAGCATTATCCTTCCAGCTTCTCTTGCGCTAGTTTCGGGTTTAATCGTTATAAGAGGTGTTGTCATTACTTCTTCAACTTTGACTTCTGAAGGCACTTTATTTTTTGCTACAACTTTTACGATAATATCTCTCTCCGTTACTATACCAATGGGGACCTCGCCTTCAACTACAACAACAGTTCCTACTCCAAATTCGAGCAATCTTCTTGCGGCGTTGAGTATGTTCTCGTCTTTGGGAACCGTGCAGACATCCCTCGTCATAATCTCTTTGACTGGAATATCGGCGGTCATGTTTATTCACCACTTAATTGCATTTTAGATTATCTGTTTTAAAGTTTTTTGTAGATGCAAAACACTTAAACTCAAGTAACCAATAATGTTGATGATTGTCGCCATAGCCAGGGCAAAAAAAGATGCAAAAGCACTTAGTCATGCTCTAAATTGTAAAGTAATGAGTTTAGGAGGAGTAAGATCCGTAGATGATGTTGATCTGTCTGTTCTAGAGGATAGTATTCCCATATTCTTCTTTGGTAGATCAGAAGCGGAATTAGCTGAAGAAGTGGAAAAGGAAATTCGCAAGATAACCGAAGTGTATAATGTCGTTGTTCTGAATAAAAAATCCGTTCGAAACGCAAGACTTGAAGAGATAAGAAGAGCCTTTGAAATTGCAAAAGCTAAGATAAGACTGGGAATCGATTTGGATGACGTGTTTAGATTCTCTGTAAGCAATGGTTTCGGAGTGGAAATCCATCCGGATTATGACGAATACTTCATCATAGGACGGGAATTTGTTAATAATCTGCTAAAGTTAGGAGTGAACGTAGAGGAAGGAAGTTTGGTTCTGAGAAAGCTATACAATGAAGAGCACATATTCGTTCCCGAACATAAAGCGATAATTTACAAAAGAATCGGCAATGATGTCTCGGCTGAGATCATTTCCCAAGCTAAACCGAAAAAGTTCGAGATTGAAAGATTGATTGAAAAGAACAAGGATTTCTTGAAAACTCTCGAAAGAATTTCCATTAAATTCATACAACAACATGGCGAAGATGCAGTGGTTCCCTTTAGCGGTGGAAAAGACAGTTTGTCATGTTTAATCTTAGCTAAGAAGGCATTAGGTTCTGTAAAAGCAGTATACATAAAAACAAATTACGATATGCCACTAACTGAAGAGTATGTGGACTATGTGTGTGATAAACTCGATGTTGAACTGATAACTGAAAAAGTCTACTTTGACGTCGCGAAGTATGGGATGCCGACCCATGAGAACAGGTGGTGCACAAATCTTAAGATAAAGGCTCTGCACAAAGCGACTAAAAACGCAAAGACAATAATAGTCGGAGATAGAGATGCTGAAAGCAGACTAAGAAGATTAAGACCTGAGGTTCTTGAGAACTCAATCAAAGAGATTTTTCCGATAAAGTATTGGAGCGGCGCCATGGTTCAGCTGTATATCCTTATGAACGGATTGGAATTGCATCCCCTTTATCTCAAAGGCTTCTACAGATTGGGATGCACAATTTGCCCCTCTTTAAGCGAGTGGGAGAAATGGCTACTAAACCATAATTTTTATTAATCTATGTAGTTCTCTTACTTAGAGGGTCCGTGGTCTAGTGGTTATGACGTCGCCTTGACGAGGCGAAGGTCCCCGGTTCGAATCCGGGCGGACCCACTTTATTCTCAAAAGAGTGCATGTTTCTGAAGGTTTTCTTTTAAATTTTAGGATTGACAAGATTCCATCGGACAATTCTATCCTCCGCAATGTTGTAGATAGACTCCATTGAGATTCGAAAAAGTTTATTTTATTGGATCAAATTAAGTAGAGAGGTGATAATCTGAGGCTGAAGTATCAGCTCGATGACGTTCCGCCGCTGTTTGATTTGTTTCTTTTAGGATTTCAATGGCTTATGATAATTTTACCAATAGTCATAATAACGGGAAAAGTCGTGGCAGTTCTCCACTTTATGGATTTTGCTAAACAGGTAGAATACATCCAAAAAATATTTTTCATAACCGGTATTGCCATGCTGATTCAACTCTGCTTCGGACACCGCCTTCCGTTGGTAAGCGGACCCTCTATGATTTTGCTGATCGGTATTGCGGCGAGTAGAGGGAGCAATTTCAACAGCATATATTCCGCAGTACTCTTCGGAGGCGTATTTCTGACTATACTTGCAATAACGGGTATGATTTCACGTTTAAGTAAAATATTTACCCAAAAAGTTGTTGCAACAATTCTACTCATGGTTGCCTTTACTATCACACCCACAATCTTAAATCTGATTGTGAACCCGTATCATTTGGCTTTTATGAATTTTTGCTTTGCTTTGATATTTCTTTTCCTAATGTTTGTCGTAAACAGATTTCTCTCAGGAATATGGGAAGCCACCCACATCTTATGGGCGACCATTATCGGCTCCATCGTCTATTTGGCAATAAATCCACCTCAAACATTTCCAGAGGTAAATCTCGTATCTTTACCATTGACTAAACCTATCAGTATCGTTTTTGATCCTATACTTGTATTTTCTTTTGTTGTGTGTTTTTTTGCAGTTTTAATCAATGACATTGGATCTCTCCAGTCTGTAGGCCCGATAATTAATCCAGACAAAATGGGAGCGAGAATGACGAGAGGTGTTACAGTCACTGGTATAAGTAACATGCTCGCAGGTTTCATAGGTGTGATAGGTGTCGTTAATTACACTCTCAGTCCGGGCGTTATCATCGCAACTAAAAATGCTTCAAGATACACGCTTATTTTTGCGGCTCTGGTATTGGTCGTTTTTTCGTTTCTGCCCATCTTCTTAGCTATAATAAGTCTAATTCCATCAGTAGTGGTTGCTGTCGTTTTAACTTACATTATGTGTTCCCAAATTTCCGCCAGTCTATCAATTGTTTTCAAACAGGGCTTCAAATTTGAAGACGGTCTCACAATCGCCCTACCGATAATGTTGAGCATCTTGGTATCATTCTTGCCAAAAGAGGCTTTGGAATTCTTTCCTTCAGTCCTCTTACCGATTTTGGGGAACGGATTTGTTATGGGAGTTTTAGCAGTTCTTTTCATGGAACATGTAGTCTTTCGGGAAAGAAATTAAAAATTTTGAAAGAAGCCACGGCCGGGATTTGAACCCGGGACCTCGTGCTTACCAAGCACGCGCTCTGCCTGCTGAGCTACCGTGGCTTGAATTTTCTTGATCGATGAGCTATTTAAATATTTTGTTTAATCTGCAGTTAATCTCCTTTTAAGAATAAAGAAATAAGGTAGCGCAAAAAATCCAAATAATCCGTAGCTGAAATCAGCGGTTGCAATAAGAACAAGAAGTGAAAGAACAGCGAAAATTATCGCTATTAATGCCCCTACAAAATAGTAGTTTTCTTTAGATTTTACGGCACCCTTTAAAAAGATTGCAGAGATTGTAAACAATACAAAAGAGTTTAGAATGTTTATTTTGATCTCGATTAAGGCTAATATAAGAAATAAAAGTCCGTAAATTAAACCAACCAACTTCCCACCTCCATAATCATGAATGCCATGCTATACGCTATCAGAAAGCTGTAGATTATCGAGAAGACGGCCCATTTTATCCCAGCTTCCGTTTTTATGGCGACAATCGTAGCGAAACAGGGCATGTAAAGAAGGGTAAATACCATAAATCCCAATGCCTGAGCGGGAGTCATTATCTCGTCCACATTCAATCCCATAACACCGATTGTCTCCACAACAACCTCCTTTGCTATAAAACCCATAACCAAGGATAAAACAAGCCCATAATCCCAGCCAAAGGGTGAAAACAGAGGCTGAACAGTTTTACCAATCACACCAGCATAGCTGTTTTCTATCTCACTCGAAGGATAATTTGTTATGAACCAGAGAATTACAGACATTATCAAAATGATCGTTCCAGCCTTCTCTAAGAAATGTTTCGTCCTATTCCAAGTTAATATCCAAATATCTTTTAAGATGGGCATCCTGTAAGGAGGTAACTCTATTATGAATTCTGTTTCTCCTTTTAAGATAGTTTTCCTAAAAACCAATGCGGATATCAGAGCAACAAATATCCCAATCAGATATATTCCCATCATTACTACACTACCATTTCTGGAAAAAAATGCTGAAACAAAAAGAATGTATATTGGTAACCTCGCACTACAGGACATGAACGGATTTACCAAAAGAGTAGCAATCCTGATTTTATTGTCCTCTATACTCCTTGTTGAGAGAATTGCCGGGACGTTGCATCCAAACCCCATTATGAGAGAAATTATTGATCTTCCGCTGAGTCCAAATCTAGACATAAAAGAATCGGCAAGATAGACTGCTCTCGGCAGGTATCCGCTCAGCTCCAGTAGTGATAGGAATAAAAATAAGAAAGCAATGTTCGGAAGAAAAACAAGAACACTTCCTACACCCCTAACAACACCCTCACCCAACAGGTTCCGCAACCATCCCTCACCCGATATTTTTTCGGAAATCGTTGAAAACGTAAGATCAAGAGCATCGACAAAGGGTTGTGCAACGTTGTAAGTAAAAACAAACATCATCCACATAATTGAAAGGAAGATGGGTACACCTAAATGCTTATCCATAAAAACTTCATCAAGCATCTCGTTGAAATCCTTCTTTTGCTTAGATATTTTCAAAACTTTTCTTGCGATTTCTTCGGCTATTTTCACTTTTTCCTCAAGGTTCCTTCCAAATCTTTTCGGAATAAGTCCTCCATTGAGTATTTCCTTTTTCAGTTCGTCAATTCCAACTCCTTTACTTGCAATCGTTTTGACAACTGGAACTTTCAAAATCTCACTTAATTTTTTTTCATCGATTTGGATTCCCTTTTTTTCAGCTTCATCAATCATGTTCAAAACAATAATCATCGGTATGCCAAAGTCAGCCAATTCCAAGGTCAGATAAAGATTCCTTTCGAGATTTGCCGCATCGATAACGTTAATAACAAGATCTGGCGACTCTTCTATCAGATATTTTTTTGTTATCTCCTCATCGAGGGATTTCGTTTGAAAGCTGTAAATTCCGGGGAGATCAACAAAGACTACCTCCTTTCCGTTAATTTTTGCTTTTCCTTCCTTTTTTTCGACTGTAACTCCAGGGAAGTTACCTACGATGAAACTTCCTCTGGTTAAAGCATTTATTAAAGCAGTTTTACCCACATTGGGATTTCCGACAAGTGCAACTTTCACGGAAGAAGAGTAGGGTGAAATAATTTAAACCTTCCTTACATTTAGGTTTTTCTGCTTATAACCTTTAATCTTAAGAACTTTACAAGGATGCTCTCCGGTTTCACAGTATCTTCTGAAATGTTCAAGCCATCTTGGATTTATTGGACTATCTTCTATAAATTTTACGAACTTTTTAAGCTGGTTAACTGTTTCCACGTGCAGAACGTGTTCGATTGTGCAGGCATCGATTTCAGCAATATCTTCCGAGACACCTAAGGTTTTAAGGAATTTTACAAGAGTTTCCCTTCTCTCCCTTATCATTTTTGCAACTTCTTTTCCCTTGTCCGTTAGAGATACAAAAAGCCTCTTTCTGTAAATGATATATCCTTCTTTATAGAGTTTTTCAAGCATTTCTGATACTGTTGGCGGTTTCACGTTCAAAGACGCAGCAATATCCTTAACACGGGTGAAACTCTTCTCCTTACACAGTTCGTAGATTGCTTCGAGATAATCCTCAGCTCTTTTCCCCAGCATTTACGATCACCTTCATTGCAAGACCTCTTCCAATAACGTATTTGGATCCATTTATCGCTATGAGCATTGCGCATCCACGTCTTCCAAGGATTTTCAGTTTCTTTCCCGGAACTATCCCCATTGCCATAAGCTTTTGTACGGCTCCTCTACCTCCCACTATGCTGACAACTGTGACCTCCTTACCCTCTGGAGCCGTCACAAGTGAAGTTAGGCTCATCGAAATTAGGATAACCTAAGAATATTTAATCTTTTCGGTTTCCCTAATTTTTAAGTTCGATGATATTTTGGCAGAGAACGCTGTTTGGATGTATGAAGACTAAAATTAAAGTTTAATTATAGGCGTATTCCCATCTAACTCCTTCAAAAAATTTTCGTAATTTTGATTTGTTGGCTTGGAGTGTTGCTTTTAGTGGAAAAAGAAAAACATGGGTTTCCGGACTGACATTATCTCCTTGATGTAGCCCAGTATAGTGCGATCTTCTGATATTTGATTGGAACATTTAAGTCTTGAGTGTTTCACAAGATTCTGCTTTGGTTTGTGTCGAGTGCCTCTAGGTGGTTACCCGTGCAAGGTCTAAAACCAACTTTCTTTTAAACCCAAGACATGGGGTGATTAAAGGCTTCTGAGACAGCTTCAACTATTTCATAAATATATTTTAAAGGATCTACCGTGTATGTGAGAAAAACACCGCGAGTATAGACGGCATCAAGTCAACTAGTGCTGGTGTTGGTTTTATCTATAGTAAACCATCAACTTTTGTGACCTCTACTAACCCCTTTTTAGCTAAAGAGAGTATGAAGCGCCTTAGTTTCATGTAATAATTACAGATTTTTTGAAGGTTGGGTTTAATAGGGGCATAGGAACCCCCTCGCCTTGTATTCTTCCTTCCTACTACTTAATTTTAAGAGTTTTGAATTTGAACAAGTTAAGATCTCAGTATAGGTCCTTAGGTTAGGTCACCTGGGTTCAGAATCACAGGTAGTAGGTGGACATTTGTCGACTCTTGGTATTGGCATGATGTTCCCGACTGGGTTCTGGATGCTGCTGGAGTTATAATAGTCCCAGATAATCGCTCAGGCTGGAGAATAGCTTCGCTCAAAATTATTGAACCACTTAAATAATATTGTTATTATATGTGATCACGAATGTTGGTAGTGTTGTTTGATGTTGGTTATGTTGGGAGATGTTGGTAGTTCTTACTCTCTCTTTAGGAGTAATGATACTTTTCACATATGCCTTGTTCAGATACATTATCTTCCCATTAACATCCTGAAACTTGATCCAGAAAATGCTGTTATCTATTATCATCCCTGAAAGGAAATCTTCTTTTCCATCTACTCAATAACAACTGGTTTTCCAATCAGCTCGTGAGTGAAGTCGGGCTTTGTTACTGTTTTGATATTCTCCCCTCTCCTCTGCCGTTTCTCTTTTCTCCTACATCTCTCAAGGAAACACCATAGATTGTTTTAAAAATTACCTCTACTTCCCAAAATCAGTTACAGAAAAAGGAGATTTCGACTGTTTTGGTGCTTTAGATTAGCAATTTGAGCCTATTTCCCTCTTTTTAAGTTGGATTATAGATTACTATTTCGGGTTCAAATCCCGGGTTCTAAGGTGCTTTCAACATCCAATAAAAAGGGCATGAGGCTTATACAGAATGCACACATGCACAAATTTCACGAGTATATATTATATTCCTACCCGGATTTGATTTCAATCCTATTCTGGTCTGATTTTAACAGTAATTTTTACCCCTTTTTCAGTTTAAAGCTTTTTTCTTTGTGTATTCAGCTTAAGGAACGTTAGATAAATTGCATTCAGCACATTTTACATTATATATCAGCCATTAGCGGGTTACATATATATAGCAAATTATTGTGCTGATATATGTATCAACGATATGCCCGCTGACACACATCGAAACTGCGACATACACATCAACGCATTCTCAGGTTTCAACTTAATTGCAAGAGTTTTCCTATAATATACCCCCTCCCCCCTTCTTTAGTTAATGTACAACACATGCAAAGTCAATCGAATTTTGCAATTAAGTTGAAAGCTAAGAATGTTTTCGCATATCTATCAGGACTAAATTTATTACAAAATAAAAAATCAGGTTCTAATCCTTCTCAGCAGATAAGCTATTGCAAGCAGTCCGGCAATCGCAAAAGCTGCCTCAAAGCCAGGTGTAGGCGCTGGAGTTGGTGTTGAAGTCGGTGTGGTTAAGACTGTGGGAATGCTTCCATTCTTGATACTCTGCCCCTTGATTGCCTTGAATTCTCCAGTTGGTTCGCATCCAGCAGTTATGGAATACCTGATCTGTCCCTTCAGATCTTTATAGATTGCCCAGCTCAAGTTGGATCCAACTATTTTATCCGGAGGCGGATTGGATTCGATTAGCGAGCAATTCCCAATATTTTCTGTGATGATCCCTCCATCGAATCCCGAGAAATCATAGCTCAGATTCACTAAGCTCTGATTGGGAAGATATTCGACATACCTGATCACTTGAGCTGAAGCTGGAAAAATGCAGATCAATAAGATCAGCAAATAGGCGATCTTGACCATTCCAGAATCACCTTGAGCAGACATTCATCCGAGATCTGACCAACTCTCCATTTGCTGATAGCTTTAAGCAGATCTGAATCGCAAACTGGACAGCTCAATCCTGCACATGCGGCCAAGCACTCGCAGATCTGAGTGCATTGATCTCCTTTGATAGAATGATATTCGACCCTTCCGTCTTTATCGATGGATTTGAAATGTCCAAATAAGCATGTGGGTCTCCACGGTGAGATCACCGTTGAAATATTTGCTCTAGCTTCTGGAGGAATTAGCTCCTGGATTTGAATTTGGTAGATCTCACCTTTTAATTCAGGCAACAACTCAGCTTCATATACTGCCCAGTATCTGATCTTCCCAGATCTCAATCCCTCCTTGAAATAGAGCAGCCAAGAATAGTAGCAGAACTCGATAGGATAGCAGTACTCGGTATATTTACTGAGAGTACAAATCCGTGCAGATCTGCACATCACCTTATCATAAGCTGGATCAGATCTCAGGATCTTGATCCATTTTGGAGTGCATTCAGTAATCACAGCTCCCACATATCCATAAAAGCTATACTCGAGATCCGCTTCGAATTCGAGATTGGGAGCGATGCAATCCGGAAGATCTCTAGATACAGTAAAATCCTTTGGTGTTGGTGTTATTATAATCTCTGCGGGTATTAATGTAACTTCTATTGTAGAAGTGTAGTTCTCCGGTCTCTCTGGTATTATTACTATGCTACCAAATGCTGGCTCAAATTTCGACTGAGATCCCGCAGCTTGAATGATCGAGCAGATGGATATTACGCAGATCAATGCGAATATCTTCAGAGCAGAAATTTTATTTATCATAAACAATATTACAAAGAAGGAAATTTAAAATTTTCTAGCAAAAAGGAAAAAATTTGGAGTTTACTGTCTCCTTCTCAGCAGATAAACTATTGCAAGTAATCCTGCGATTGCAAAGATTGCTTCAAATCCCGGCGTTGGTGTAGGTGTTGGAGTCGGCGTTGGAGTTGGGGTCGGAGTTAGCTTAGGCGTTGGTGTAGGTGTGGGCGTAGGAGTTGGTGTTGGTGCAGCAGTTTCAGCCATTACTGTGAAAACGGAGAATCCCGGAACCTCTGCTTCATAGTAGATATAATCCCGATCCTCAGAAACCTTTTCTGTCTTCAAAATTTCCCATGTAACAGTATATCTTGCGAGTCTGATCCTTTCGGGATCAACTTTATTCTCGGCAATCCAGGATTTTTCGACAGCAAATTTTACAGAACCTTCAGCCTTTACTTCCTCATCGGAGATCGGGGAGATATCGTAGTATGCGTAAACAAGCCCGGGAGGCTTTTCTTTGACAGGGGGCTCGATTACCTTAGAAACAACCAGCTGCACGTTCCTCACGGCCTCCTTTGCCCTCAGCATGAGAGACAGTTCCTTTTCAAGCTCAATTCTAACAGTCTCTCCAGGCTTTATTTCGGTGAAATGCTTTATGCTGATGTTTAAAGCTTTAAAGCACGGACATTCTCCTCTACATGCAACTGAGATTCCCGCTCTCCAGGCTTCGCAGAGATTCGGATATGTTTTTCCATCTATTCCGCATACTGGCTTATAGACTGCTGGACAGACTGCGGGTCTTGGCACTTTCGGCTTCAAAGCTTCAACAATTTTCTCCCGCGTTACTTCCCTGCAAACGTCATCTATGCATACTGTTATTTTTTCAATTTTTTTCTCTTCGATCTCCTCCACTTTCTCCTTCAAAAGCTCTGCCATTTCCTGCGTAACTTCCTGTGCTCTGTATTCGAACCTTGATGCCCATGCAACGGAATTCTCTATTAGCTTCCATGCCGCTTCATCGCTCGAAGCTTCAGCTTCAAAGGTGATGTAAACAGCCCTTATACCATCTTCCCTGAACCATTCATCGTTGATGATGACCCCTGCTAGGTAATCATCCGAAACTGCGACAACCTTCACGGGCCTGTACTTCTTGAAGAACTCGATAATCGGCCCAGCTCTTCCAGCGTCAAATTCACGTTCTCTGTCCTCAATTTTTGTCCTTATCTTTCCATCTTCAACTCTCAGCGCAAGGACTGAGTCGAGAAGCTTAGAATCTAGGGATGAGAGCATTGCATTGATGTCTACTCTTAAATTCGCGTAAGTGCCCGTAAATTCGGATAGCTCGCTGTAGATTTCCTTTGCTCTCTCTTTCGCCATCTTAGCCCTTTCCTTAGCGACTTTAACAGATTCTAATGGGAGCACGTACTGCCAGCCGAAAGTTGTGTAAGCCTTAAATCTTCTTTCGTAAACAGATGGAATCGTAATCTGAAATTCCTTGTCCAAGCCGCTGACAACCTCGTGGTCTTCCCTGATCATCATTTTGCCACTAAATGGGACATAGACCGGATGCAGGGGTGTTGAGCCTAAAACTACTCCAATTGTCATAGTTTGCGGCACCTTACACAAGCTTTCTGCAACCCGATCTCTTGCGAATTCAACAGCTGGAGAAAGCTTTAGTCCGAGCATCAGCGCAATGGTTTCTGTGACGTATGCGTCAAGCTCATCTCCAACGTGAGCCCTCGCTCCAACTTCTCTCGCACCTTTTCTTGTACATTCTGTCCACACAACTTCATCGAAGATCGTTCCATGCGTGGCTATTATTCCAGCATTGTTCTCTCT
>Ga0071330_1064963_pt1 | contig 133693 bp, 139 predicted proteins | sample GBScel77sediment_FD_63802 | JGI IMG/M metagenome (GOLD analysis project Ga0071330, IMG submission 63802) | Hot spring sediment microbial communities from Great Boiling Spring, Nevada - Cellulolytic enrichment Sediment 77C v2 (version 2) | ecosystem: Environmental > Aquatic > Thermal springs >... | reverse complement strand
AACTTGAGGGGAACTGCTCCTAGTACGAGAGGACCGGAGCAGGCGGACCTCTGGTGTACCAGTTGTGCCGTCAGGTGCAGGAGCTGGGTAGCCAAGTCCGCACGGGATAAGCGCTGAAAGCATCTAAGCGCGAAGCCCACCCCAAGATAAGGTTTCCCACGGGGAAAGCCCGGTAAGGCACCTCCGAGAAGAGGAGGTAGATAGGCCGGAGGTGGAAGCGCAGCAATGCGTGGAGCCGACCGGTACTAATATGCCGAGGCTTTGACGCCTGGCTGGTTACTGTATGATCCTTCTTGGAGGAGTTATGGAGAGTATAGAGGGAGGAAGGCTACTGGTGATTAGAGCGGAGGGGAAACGCCCGTTCCCATTCCGAACACGGAAGCTAAGCCCTCCAGCGCCGATGGTACTGCCCTGGCAACGGGGTGGGAGAGTAGGTCATTGCCAGAGAGCCTTCCTCCCTTTTTTTTGTTTTTTTGGTGATCTTTATGTGTTTTTAAAAATTATGTTAGGAATATTGACAAAAATTTTTTTATATTGTATGATTTTTATCAAAGATAGTTTGTTAATAAAACTTCCAGGCGAGGGTCCCCTTCCCCCCTCACCCATCACCCCCTACCTCGCCTGGGGGTTTTATTTTATAAGGAGGTGAAAATTTAGAGATGAGAAAAATTTTTAAGTTAAGAGTCATTTTTATATTTGTATTTATGGTTATTCTTTCATCAACACTAGTATACTCTAAACAGCCTCAAGTTTCCGAAAATTCCCCAGCTGTTGATTTTACACTTCCTGATATTAAAGGTAAGAAATATACTCTTTCTTCTTTTAAAGGTAATGTAGTATTATTAAACTTTTGGGCCACATGGTGCCCACCTTGTAGATATGAGGTACCTATGTTAGATAGGATTCAAAAAGAATATAAAAATGAGAAATTTAAGGTAGTTGCTGTAAGCCTTGACAGTGATGTAAACTCTCTCAAAGAGTATTTAAAAAGTGTAAGTATAAGTTTTCTTGTCCTTTCTGACAGTAAGGGAAGTGTAGGATACATTTATAATATATTAGCCATTCCGACGTCCTTTTTAATTGACAAAAAGTTTATAGTGAGGAAAATATATTTAGGAATACTTCCTGAGAAAGAATTTAAAAAGGATTTGGAGAAATGGCTAAAAGATTAATCTTAAGAATCTTACTTTTGATCTTGATAATAGTTTTTATTTATGTTGGAATCTTAAAAAGTGAAATATTAGAAATTTTCAGAAATAGTACTTTATTATGTCTATCTTGCATAGGTATCCAATAGTTTAGGTTTTAATTATTCTTTTTTCGGTTATTACAATGTCAACCTTTTGATCGTGATCTTCATAAGGCAATTCTTCAAATAGAAGATCATCAAAAGTCAATCCTATTTTGATTGTTTCCTTCATCTTATTTAAAAATTTATCATAATAGCCTTTACCATATCCTATTCTATACCCTCTTTTATCAAAGGCTATTCCAGGAACGATTATTAAATCAAAGTGTTTTACTATAGTGGGCTTTTCTGGTTGAAGGATTCCTAATGGGCCTTTTTTAAGGTCATTAAAAGAAAAGATTTCTCCAAATTTTAGATCGTCCTTCACAATAATAGGGCAAAAGATTCTTTTTCCTTCTATTAGTCCATGATAAATTATAAACCTGGTATCTACTTCGTCTTCTAAGGATACATAAGTGTTTATAATTTTGGCGTTCTTCCATATTGTTAATTTTTGGAGATTATGAAATATTTGATGGGATTTTTCTTCTTTTTCTTCTATTTTTCTTCTTTTTTCTTTTAATTCCTTTCTCAATATTTTCTTATCCAAATTCATCTTTTAATCCTCCTTGAATTTTGACTATATATTTATTATAATGTCTTCAAATAAAGCCTGCAGACCTAAAGGTCGCAGGACTGTAAGTTTAGGGAATTTTTGACGAGTTAAATCAAAAAACGGCATCCCTTTTAGGGAGCCGGAAGGGAGGTTTTAATTAAATGAATCCTAAAAAAATAGCCCTTTCATCTATCTTTCTTGCTTTAACCCTTTTAATGGGTATTTCTCGTATTGGTTATGTTGCTGTTCCCACACCGGCTGGCGCTGCTACTCTTATGCATATCCCTGTAATTCTTGCTGGTATTCTATTAGGTCCATGGGTTGGAGCATTGGCTGGTTTAATGTTTGGGTTTTCAGCTGTTTTGTATTTCTCTCATATAGCACCTTTTTGGGTACTTTTACCCGCAAGACCCTTTATAGGTATAGTTTCTGGTTTAGTTTATGCCTTCTTTCTAAGGTATACGAATTACCAAAAAAAGATTAGAAATTATGCTCTTGTTATTATTGCGATTGCAATATTTTCCTTTTTGTATCTTTCAGGATTATTTATACTTAACGAGTGGTTCTCAGATCTGCTAGTTACGTATCCTATAGAGTATAGTTTTCTAGTGTCAATTGTTGCTTTTGTAATTTCCATTTCTATTATATTTCTTATTAAAGAAAAAGAAATAAAGATAATAGGTCTTGGAATAGCATCCTTCTTAGGAAGTCTTACCAATACAATCGGTACTTTAGGTCTTGCAGCAATGGCTAAGATTTTCCCTATTCAAGTAATTATTACTATCGGAATTGTTCAGGGAATTCCTGAGGCAGTGTTAGCCACAATTATATGCCCTCCTATTGTACTAGCTATAGAGAAGTTTGTTAAGAGGGAGTGATAAGGTTTGATTCTTACTATTGATATTGGTAACTCAAATATTGATCTAGCTTATTTTGATGATAATAAAATAATATCAAGTTATGAATTTGAAACAAAAAAATTTTCTACAAGTTATGAGTATGCGTTAATGATTGAATGGACTCTTAAAAGGGAAAGATTGCAAGAAAGAGAAGTTTCTGGTGTTGCACTTTCTTCCGTAGTTCCCTCTTTAACTTCTTCTTTCATAGAGGCTATAACTTATCTTTTTGGAAATCCTCCCTTTGTTGTAGAACCAGGAATAAAAACAGGAATATCTATTGAGACAGAAAATCCTAAAGAAGTAGGTGCAGATCTAATTTGTAATGTTGTTGCTATAGATGAGGAATATGGTGAGTGTGGTATTGCAATAGATTTTGGAACAGCGACTACTTTTTCTGTGATAGAAAAGAAAAAATTTCTTGGAGTTGCTATAGCTCCTGGAGTAGGTACTGCAACTTTTGCACTTTTTGAAAAAACAGCAAAACTTCCTCAAGTAGATATAAGAGCTCCTGAGACTTCTCTTGGTAGAAATACAATATCTGCAATACAAGCAGGTATTGTTTATGGTTTTGCGGGATTAGTGGATGGTATTATTGAAAGACAGATTAAAGAATTGAAGCATAAGCCAGTACTTGTAAGTACAGGGGGATGGGCAAAAAGGATCGTTCCGCATTCAAAATATTTAAGAGACAAGATTATCGATCCATTTCTTACGTTAAAAGGATTGTATTATCTCTATCTGAAGAATTTATGATATAATTAAAATTGGTTTAATAAAACTTTAAAATTGAGGTGAAAAGAAAATGATTAAGAAAATCTTAATCTTTATTTTAATTTTTTTTAGTATTCTACCAACTTTAGCCTTCTCTCAAGATTCTTCAAAAATAAGAGTAGCCATAATTACATATATAAAAGGGAATGTATATGTAAAAAAGCTAAAATCAGAGTTGTGGATTCCTGCCAAAGTAAGAATGGAACTTGCTTCGGGAGACAAAGTATGGGTTCATCAAAATTCTCAGGCTATATTACAATTTTCTGATAGATCTACGCTAAAGCTTGGATCAAATACTCAACTTGATATTTTAAATTTGGACTATGATAAAGATACCAAAAAAGAAGTTTCTATATTTAAACTACTTATAGGAAAGATATGGACTACAATTGACAGACTGCTATCACAAGGAGAAAGGGTAGAGGTTCAAACTCCTACTGCTGTAGCAGGAGTAAGAGGAACTGAATGGATTCAGGAAGTCTTAGAAGATGGTACCACAAAAATCTGGACTTTGAGAGGAGTTGTTTTATTTACTGCTAAGGATAAAACTATAGAAGTAAAAGAAGGATTTAAAAGTATTGTAAAACCTGGTGAGTCTCCTGAGGAGCCTTCTAAAATAACGGAAATAGAAAAGTTTGATGAGGAAGAAAAGAAGGAGGAAAAGAGAGAAGAAGATAAAGGAGAAAAAGAGAGAGTTACTCCCTCAGGCGCTAAGAGTTCACAAAAAGGATCAATTTTTGCTAACAATAGCTTAGATTATGGAATTTTCAAGAAGGGTGACTTGACCTTAGCAAAATTGTCCTTCACTCCTGAACTTGCCTTAGGACCGATAAGGTTAGGCTTAGACCTTTCTCTTTATACTAATGCCGAGGATGTAAGTTACATTCAAGCAAGGGTTAAATATGGGGAACTAAATCTTCCATGGCTTGGCGTCAGATATGGAAATATTGATAATTTCAATTTGGGTTATGGGCTGATTGCTAATAGATATTCTACCTATGATATGGATGGCATAGTCTTAAGGTTAGAGAATCCTAAGAAAGGTGGCATTATAACCTTGCTCCCATCACCTTTTAATAGAGATGAAAATATAACTACCACTTATGCCCTAAGATTGTTCTATAGGCCATTAAATAAATTAGAAGTTGGGCTGAATGGAATGTTTGATTTGGATAGTGATATTTCTAAGAGGCAAGGAATTGTAGGAATAGATGCTGGATATTATTTTACAAGGAACCTTGTTGTTTTTGCGACTTTTGCTCAAAGAGTCATTCACGATGGAATTTCCTTAGAAGATAGCAGGGTACTTTCTGAAAATGGATTTGCTTTAGGATTACAGATGTCTGTCCCTATTATTAATTCAGTACTATATCTTCAAGCATTGAATTACTCTGATAATTTTGTTCCAAGTTACTTTAATGCCTATTATGAGAAAAATAAAATTCTAAATTTACTACCATCTATAGAGGAATCGAATAATAGAATAAGCGGGGCTATCTTAGGTTTTGATACAAACATCTTAAATATTATCTCATTAGGTATGAGGTATGAATCTTATAACTTTAAGATGCCTGCTTTGTATGGACAATTTAATCTTAAGCTTGGAGAAAGATTAGCTATAAGTTTATCTTACGAGCAAGATAATATTTCTTTGCCTTTTCAATTTATAAACAACAATACTATTTTTGTTTTAAATATGGTGTATCCTATTGCCCAAAATGTAGATGCTATTTTAACTGTTGAAAGAACCTATGATTTATATGGAAATCCTAAGGATGTGTACTATTTAACTACAAAAATAAATTTGTAATAAAGAGAAGTGTTCAAGATTGGACATAGCTTTAAGAGTAAAAAACTATACAAAAAGCTATCGATAATAGTACTTAGTATACTCTTGGTAATTGCTATATTTAAAATCCATTGGTTGTACAACTTAGAGTTAAGTTCAATTAATTTGAGATTTTCTTTAAGGGGCGAGGAAAAGGTAAGAGATCCTATAGTAATAATAGGGATAGATGATTCTTCTATAGAAGAACTTGGTAATTTCCCTTGGGATAGAAGAATTTACAAGGCTTTGATAGATAAGTTAGGTAAATATCCTAAAGTCATTGCTTTTGATTTATATTTTGATGTTAAATCTAGTGAGGACGCAGACAAAGTTTTCTCCGATTTATTGAAAAAGGATAAGAGGATAGTTATTGCTGCATTTTATACTGTAACTGATAATCCTAAATTTGGTTCTATAAAAAGATTATTTCTTCCATTAGATATTTTTTCAAAGAATTCTAAGGTTGGGCTTGTAAATCATGAGTATGATAGTGACGGGTTCATTAGACGTTTTGCTTTGACCGATAATGTTTTTGAGGTTAATTGGTATTCTTTCCCATTGTTGGTAGCTGCCGAATTTTTAGGGATTAGTCCTGAAAAGTATATAACTTATCTTGGTGATTCTTTTAAAAAAGAGAGTAAAATTTTAATCAATTATAGAGGGGGGCCTTATTTATATCCTTATTTTTCCCTTGTAGATGTGCTCAATGGCAATTTTGATCCTATGCTATTTAAAGATAAGATTGTATTAATAGGTGCAACAACTGAAGCACTACATGATACTTATTTTGTTCCTTTTTCTGGATATGTGAGAATGGGTAGCAAGGTTAGATTGGGTAAGATGCCTGGTGTAGAAATTCACGCAAATTCTATTGGCACATTGATTAGTAGAGATTTTATATATCCATTGTATAATGATATCCTAGTTTTTTTAATCTCTTTGATTTTGAGTACTTTTTTGTTAATTTTTTTAAATAATCTCAGCAATTTTGCGAAATTCATTATGATGTTATTTATAGCAATTTTATATTTAACCTTTGCAAATTTTATTTTCTCGAAACATAACATCCTTTTGCCTTATTATATCCCTGTATTTGGAATGTTTGTTTCTTATTTTTCAAATCTCGTTCACGATATTACATCTGAGGAAAGAGAAAAAAAGTTATTAAAAAATTTGTTTCAAAGGTTTGTATCCCCTAATGTGGTTGAAGAATTGATAAAACTAGAAGACAAGAATATTATTTACTCGAAAAGAAGTAATATAAGTGTACTTTTTGCAGATATAAGAAACTTCACTTACTATTCTGATCTCAGAGAACCAGAAGAAATGGTAAAGATATTAAATGAGTTTTTTGCTTTAGTAATAGAAATAATATTCAAATATGGTGGAACAGTGGATAAATTTATGGGAGATGCAGTTATGGCCATATTTGGTGCTCCCTTATATCATGAGGACTTTGCAGAAAGAGCAGTTTATTCTTCTTTAGAAATTCAGAGTAAATTGAGGGAATTACAGAGAGAATGGGAACTTAAAGGATATCCTAAATTTGAGGTTGGTATAGGGATAGCTACAGGAGAAGCCTTAATAGGAATTGTTGGCCCTTCCCAAAAGATAGAGTACACAGCTATAGGTAGCACTGTTAATTTGGCTTCTCGTCTTGAGGGTATTGCTAAAGGAGGAGAGATTCTTATTTGTAAAAATACTTATGAAAAAGTAAAGGATAAATTCATTATAGAAGACTTGGGTTACGTAAATATAAAAGGGAAAGAAAAACCAGTTCATATTTACAGAGTGATAGGTATTTTAAAAGATGGCGAAAAGTATTAAGTATTTTGAGAACAAAGTAAAAGAGCTATCCCTATTATTAAATATTAGTTATAAAATTAATTCAAAACTTAATATTCATGAGCTATTGGAGCTTATTATGAACCTAGTGAAAGAAAATTTAAATGTTGAGGCGTGCTCTCTTATGTTGTTGAATAGAAACAAAGAAGAATTATATTTCGAAATAGCCTTGGGAGAAAAGGGAGAAAAAATAAAGAGGTATTCTCTAAAAGTAGGAGAGGGGATAGCAGGAAAAGTAGTGGAAACAGGAATACCAATTATAGAAAATGATGTAGAAAATAATCCCTTTTTTACCAGCAAGTTCGATTTTTTAACTTCTTTTAAAACAAAATCCTTGCTTTGTGTGCCCCTGATATATCAAGATGAGATAATTGGAGTAATAGAAGTGATTAATAAAAAAGGCAGAAGGAAATTTAACAAGAATGATTTGAAACTTTTGCAAGCAATTGCAAATCAAGCCTCTATAGCTATAAAAAACGCCCTGCTATACCAAGATTTAAAAAATCTTTTTTTTGATACTATAGAGTCTTTGGTAAGTGCTATTGATGCAAAAGATCCTTATACTCATGGTCATTCAAAGAGGGTCTCAGAAATTGCTGTAATGATTGCTAAAGAGATTAATAATTCTGAAAGTTTTTTAGAAAAAGTGAAATTAGCCGGCTTATTGCACGATATAGGGAAGATTGGTATTGACGAAAGAATACTTACAAAGAAAGATAAACTTACTCAGGAGGAGAGAGAGATTATTAAGAAACATCCGACTATTGGTAGAAGGATTTTAGAACCTATTGAGCTTTTAAAGGATATAATTCCTGGGGTGGAAGAGCATCACGAAAGATATGATGGGAGTGGATATCCAAAGGGTTTGAGAGGAGATAGCATCTCTCTTTTGGGTAGGATAATCTCGGTTGCAGATGTACTTGACGCGTTAACTTCTGATAGACCTTATAGAAGAGGTTTAGAGGCCGAATTGGCTGTTTTAGAAATTGGTAAGCTCTCTGGAATAGAGTTTGATCCTTTTATTGTAAGTATTCTTAATGATTTATACAAAAGGGGGAAATTAAATTGTTTTGGTTCTTAAGGTTGTTTTTGGCACACTTAATTGCAGATTTCCCACTTCAAACTAATAAGATATTTGAGTTCAAGAAATCTACTCCCTATGGAATTCTGATTCATACTGGGATTTATTTTTTGATTTCTGTTGTTTTGTCTATTCCCTATCTTAAAAATTTGGATGCATTGATTTTTCTAATATTTCTCTTTTTAGTTCATACTTTTATAGATATTTCAAAAATTAGAAAAGCTTCCTCTAAAGATGGTTTAAAAGAGTTTTTGTTGGATCAGGTTAAGCATTTTTTATCCTTAATTTTAGTTTTTTTATTACCCTCTAGTAGAGAAGTAGCCTATCTAAGTCTTCCAAGAGGTTTAGAAATTATAGAAAGAGTATATAATAGTGATTATTATATACTTCTTGGAATAGGGTATTTTTTTGTAAGTTTCGCAGGGACGATATTTTATTTTTATATAGTGAAAACTTTTGGAATTAAGAATTTTTTTAGCAAGAGTGGTATTTCGGTAAAGTCCAAATATTCAGAGGTCTTGTTAAGATCTATTATATTTTTCGTTTATTATCGATTTTCTTTTGCTGCATCTTTGTTTATCTTTGTTGCGTTAAGGGTTTCTGAAATATTAATTAATAAAAACTATAAAAGTGCACTATCTGCTTTTTTGATAACATTGTATGATTTTGTGTTTATATTTTCTATGATTTATTTTTTAAACACTCTTTTAGGAACATAGTTAGTTCCTTTAGATTTTCAAAAACAAAATCTGGTTTTATCTTACTTTTTGATATATCTTCTTTTTTTGAAATTCCAGTAAGAACAAGAAAAGTTTTGGCTTTAAGTCTTTTCCCCAAAAGTATATCGGTATCAAGTCTATCTCCAATTATTCCAACTTCGCTACTTTTTAATCCTAATTTTGATAAAGCAATCTTTCCCATATAAAGAGAAGGTTTACCAATTACAATAGGCTTTTTTTCTGAAGCAGCAGAAACAGCTGCTACCAAAGAGCCAGCTCCTGGATCTATACGATTTTCCATTGGAAATGTCTTGTCAGGATTTGTAGCAATAAATTTTGCTCCATTTCTTATTAGGTAATTTGCTTTTCTAAGTTTCTCGAAGTTGAAACTTCTATCAAGCCCTACTACTACTGCGTCTACATAGTCAGTTTCTTCAGTGATATCCCAATCTACATCTTTTATAGCTTTCTTTAATGCCTCTTCTCCAATTACATAGGATTTTCCGTTCTTTTTTAAATTTGATAGATATATAGCGGTAGCTACTCCAGAAGTTAAGATTTCATTCTCATCAGATTCTATATTCATACTTTTTAATTTCCTTACATACTCAATGGGAAGCTGAGTAGAATTATTTGTGAGAAATAAAAATTTTATACCTTGCTCTCTCAGGAATTCAATAAACTCCTTGCTATAAGGTAATGGCATATTTCCTCTGTATATGGATCCATCTAAATCAATTAGAAATCCCTTCAAATTCAAGGCTAACTCCTCCCCATTCATATCTTTCTATTTTTTTATTAATGGACAAAACTATTCCTCCATCTTCCGTTATATCTATCACCTTAGCTTTTGAATTTTTGTTTTTTATAATTGCTTCTTTACCAATATAGGGAAACTTATTTTTATAAAATTCAAAGATCGCTTTCCAATTATTAGGAAAATTATCCAAATTTTTTTCTAACTCTTTAAGTATCTCTAAAAGAAGGATATTCTTGTCAGGTATTGTTATGTAATTCTTAAGAGAAAATGCTTTTAGATCTTTTATTTCCTCAGGATCTACTTGTAAATTTATTCCAATTCCAGCTATGATATATTCTAACTCTTTTTCATACACGCTTTCTAATAATATGCCTGCTACTTTTTTGCCTTCATATTCAATATCATTTGGCCACTTGAAGTTTAGTTTGATATCCTTTAGAAAACTTTCTAAAGTTTTCAAAACTGAAAATCCTATAATTATTCCTAAAAAACCTGCTTTGATTGTTTTTAAATTTCCAGGCCTAAATATTATGGAAAACCATAATCCTCCTTTAGGAGAATGCCACTTTCTTTTAAATCTTCCTCTTCCTTGAGTCTGCTCTTCCGCTACTATAACAGTTCCGTGAGGATACCCTTTATTCGCAAGAATGTGAGCAATGTCCATTGTGGAACTTATTTTATCAAAATAAAAGATTAATCTCATAAAGCTTTTAAATAAAGAGATAATATTTTGTCGTAAATTTCTTCTATACTAGTATCAGAATTATCAATAAAATATCCTTGGTTAGGAAACCTTAATGGAGCAATATCTCTATTTATGTCTTGTTGATCTCTTTCAATTATATACTTTTTAACTTCGTCAATACTGATATTTCCCAAGTCTTTTGCTCTTCTTTCTGCCCTTACGTTTATATTTGCATTAACAAAAAGTTTTAGATTTGCATTAGGGAATACAACTGTACCACTATCTCTTCCCTCAAGCACAAGACCTTTTTTTACATTTTTCAAATACTCCCTCTGAGATGAGGTCAAAATTTCTCTTACTTTTGGCATTTTTCCTACCATTGAAGCATATTTTCCTATTTCCTCTGTTCTAATAAAAGAAGTTAATTCTTTATCAGAGATAAAAACTCTAAATGTGTTTTTATCAAAGGTGAATCTTATTGGATTTTTGTATAGAAATTCTACGATTTCATCTTCTGTTAAGAGATTTTTTTCCTTAACAATAAATCCTACAGCTCTATATAAGGCACCACTGTCAATGTAGTCAAAATCAAGTTTTTGAGCAATAAATTTAGCAATAGTAGTTTTACCTGAGCCTGCAGTACCATCTATAGTTATAATTTTTACTTTTGACTCTTCTTTAATTAAATCTCTTATCACTTCTAAGTCTTTTTGAATTTGAGCTCTAAGTTTATCTGTGGAGTCAAACTTCTGGTCAGATCTTACATAATCCTCTAAAACTATTTCGACTTTCTCACCATATAAGTGATCATTAAAATCTAATATATATGCTTCAACTCTTGTTTCTTTTCCTCCAAAAGTTGGTCTTGTACCTATATATATTGCCGCATTATAGATATCTCTCTTTACCCTAACTTTTCCTTTATATATTCCTGTTTTAGGTATTAATTTTTCTTTTTCATACTTTATGTTCACTGTAGGGAAACCTATTTTGGATCCTAGGTTATCTCCCCTTTCTACAATTCCGTTAATAAAGTATTTATAACCCAAAAGTTTGTTTGCAGTATTTATTTTTCCTTCGAGAAGTAGATTTCTAATATGACTACTTGAGACAATATTAGAATCCTCTTTTTCTAAAGGCACTATTTTTAAATTAAAATTATACTTTTCCCCAAGCTCTCTAAGGGTATTTACATCTCCTGATCGGTTTTTACCAAAAAAGAAATTACTTCCTACGCATAAACATGAAATTGGGATATTATTAATAATTAGTTCAATAAATTTCTCAGGAGATAGGCTTCTGATCTCTTCACTAAAGGGTAGGATAAAGGAGTAATCAATTCCCTTTAAAGAAAAAAAATTTAATTTTTCATCAGAAGTTAATAAAAAAGAAGAAATATTTTTAAGATTTTGAGGAAAGGCGTTTTCAAAAGTTATTACTCCAGAATTAAGATTGTTAATTAAGGCTGTATTTACCAGCTCGTCTATGATAGAAGTATGCCCTAGATGTAGACCGTCAAAAACGCCAATAGTGATGGCAAAATTTTTTTTATCTTCTAATTTATTTAACTTAATTTTCTTTATTTGCTCTCCAAGCATATTTTCAAACCTCATTTTGTGGGAAAACCTTATCAGGTTTTATAATATTACCTGAAACTTTACCCACTGCTATAAATCTACCTTGTGAGTTTATAATTGAGATGTAAGGAGATTCTATTGTTGAAAATCTTGCTTCTATAGCATTTCCGTTTAAGATTTTTTTCTCTTCTTCCTCAGAAGTTTTATAGACGGGAAAATCTAATACCTCTAAGGGTGATAATAATTTTTTTGTAATTCCTTCTTTTATCTTATTAAAGGGAATACTATCATTTACTGAAAGATGACCTATATCAGTTCGAACTAAGAATGAAACTAATGTTTTTGTATTTAATTTTTCACCAATGTCATGTACAAGGCTTCTTATATAAGTGCCTGAGGAGACTTTAAATCTAATTAAAGCTGTATTTCTTGTTTTATCGAAGTTAAGAACCTCGGATTCATATATGGTAACTTTCCTTTTTGGAAGGCTTACTGAGATGTTTTTTCTTGCCAAATTATAAGCTCTTTCTCCTTCGATATGAACAGCAGAGTAGGGGGGAGGTGTTTGCTCTATTTCGCCTGTGAAATGTTTTTTCAAAGTTTCTTCCAATATTTCAATATTCACTGTTTTTCCTTCTTTATCGTAAAAAAATCTGTGGGATTCTCGGTCATAAGTATCGCTTGAAACACCAAACAGTACCTCTACAATATAAGTCTTAGGGAGTTTCAAAAGATATTCTTCTAGCCTTACATATTTTCCTAATCCAATTATTAACAGGCCACAAGCTCTGGGATCTAATGTTCCCATGTGTCCTACTTTTTTTTCTCTCGAAAGCTTTTTTACCCTTCTTACTGCTTCAAAAGAGGTTATTCCAGGTGGTTTATTTATAAGTAAAAACCCATTCATCGGAGTTTATATATTCATCGATTTTTTTAATAAAATCTTGATATGAATTTATTTCATTTCTATTTATTTGAAAACCTGCTGCTTCTTTATGTCCTCCTCCACCAAACTTAAGAGCTAATTTACCCACATCTATTTTATCTTTTTTAGATCTTAGGCTTACTTTTATTCTTTCTTTATTATAAGGATAAAATAGTACTACAATGTCTGCTTCTCTTAAAGTTCTTAAAAGATCTATTATTCCCTCTATGTCCTCATAAGAGGCATTGTTATTCTTTAGATCTTCTTCTTCAATAAAACTCCAACCTATGTTTTTATATAACTGCAACCTAGATAAAGAAATTCCCATAAGCTTTAAAGATGACATTCTCCTTTTTTCATATATTTCTTTTGAGATTTTAGAGATATTAGCTCCTTTTTTTACAAGGTCACTTGCTATTTTTAGGGATTTGTAGCTCGTATTTGAAAATCTAAAACTCCCAGTGTCGGTTATTAAGCCAGTGAGGATACATTCAGCAACATTGAGTGAAATTTCGTATTTTAGCTTTCTTATGATTTCATATAATATTTCAGTAACAGAGGCTGCCTTGGGATCGACAATATTTATATCACCAAAATTATTGTTGGTTGGATGATGATCTATATTTACAAGAATTTCTACTTTTTCTTTTATATCAAAGGTCTCACTAATTCTATTTTTATCGCCAGAGTCAAAAACTATTCCTACTTTATATTTTCTGTTTACATCTTTCACAATTCTAAGCTCTTTCTTAACCAAAAACTCATAAAAATAAGGAATAGAGTTGTTCATATAAATTGTCGGAGTTTTATTTAGTTCCTCAAGAAGATAATAAAAGGCTAATATAGAGCCTATGGCATCTCCATCAGGATTACTATGAGTAAATAGAATAAAATCCTGATTATTTTCAATTATTGCTTTTAGCGATGTTAGTAATTTACTCTGAGTCTTGTTCATCTTCAAGCCCCAACTCTTTAAGTTTTCTTAAAATCCTATCGCCTTTTTCAAGAGAATCATCGAGTTCAAAAAATATCTCAGGAACAAATCTTATCCTCAAATCTTTCCCAAGTTCACTTCTTATAAATCCTTTTGCACTCTCCAAACCTTTCATTGTTTGTTCCTTTTCCTCTTTAGATCCATATACACTCACATATATATGTGCATATCTTAAATCTTTACTCATCTTTACCTCTGTTATTACTAAAAAGGAGGATATTCTCGGATCTTTTACTCTCCTAAGTAAAATTTCACTTATCTCCTCTCTTATTAGGGCACTCAATCTTTCTTGTCTTTGTCTCATTGAAATCACTCCCTGTCTCATAAAATGTCAATTTCGTAGTCTATTAGTTCTGTATCTTTTTGCTCTTCTATTAATTTTATTATTTCTGACATTACCTCATAGATATATTTTGATTCTGTTGAAACTATACTTATTCCAAGAACTAATTCATTCCATATCTCCTGAGATTCTACCTCTGCTATAGAGACATTGAATTTTGACCTTACTTTGTCCACAATACTTCTTTTAACTTTTCTCTTTTCTTTTAGAGAGAAACTCTCAGGTATTGATATGATGACTCTACAAACTCCTATCAACATTTTTTATTGAACTTGCTGTAAAACATAGACTTCTAAAATGTCTCCAGGTTTGATATCTCCAAAATTCTCAAGACCAACACCACATTCGAAATTAGTTAGTACTTCGTTGACGTCGTCTTTAAATCTCTTCAACGAGGCTATTCTTCCATCGTAGATTATTTTTCCGTCTCTTATTAATCTTACTTTAGCATTTCTTTGAATCTTGCCTTCTCTCACAAAAACTCCAGCTACTGTTCCTACTTTAGGCACATTGAAGGTTGCCTTAACCTCACCTCTTCCAATGACAACTTCTTTAATTTGAGGTTCTTTGAGGCCTTTAATATAATTTTGGAGATCCTCAATTATCTCATAAATTATTCTGTATGTTTTAGCTATTACTTTTTCTTTACTTATAGCTTGTTGAGCTTTTGAGTCAGGCCTGACATTAAATCCTATGATCATTCCTTTTGAGGCTGAGGCAAGCATAACGTCGCTTTCTGTTATTCCACCAACACCAGAATGGATAACTTTTATTGTGATGTCCTCTGTGTGCATTTTGTCTATAGTTTGTAGTATTGCTTCTAAGGAACCCTGAGTGTCCGCTTTAACAATTATTGGGAGAACTTTTTCTCCAAGGCCCCAGACTTCTATGTTTGAGGTTTCTTTCTTTTGCTTTCTTTCCTCAAGAATTCTCTTTGCAGTTTCTTCGTCCTCAACAACTTCTAATATATCACCAGCTTGTGGTAGTTCATCAAATCCCGAAACTTCTACTGGCCATGAAGGGAAAGCTTCCTTTAATGGTCTACCTTTATCGTCAAACATTGTTCTTACTCTTCCCATAACATCCCCAGCTACAAATACATCTCTTAATCTAAGCGTTCCCTCTTGAATTATAACAGTAGCAACAGGACCTCTACCTTTGTCCATCTTTGTTTCTATAATAGTTCCTCTTGCAGGTTTATCTGGATCTGCTTTTAGTTCTAAAATATCAGAAAGCAATAAAATCATTTCTAAAAGCTGATCTATTCCTTGCTTCTTTTTAGCGGAGATAGGAACCATTATTGTATCCCCGCCCCACTCTTCAGGGATAAGACCATATTCTGATAGTTGTTGCTTTACCCTTTCTGGATTTGCCTCGGGTTTATCAATTTTATTTATAGCTACAATTATAGGAACGTCAGCTGCTTTAGCATGGTTAATAGCCTCTACTGTCTGAGGCATGACCCCGTCATCGGCAGCAACTACAAGAACGGCTATATCTGTAACTTGAGCTCCACGAGCTCTTAAAGCTGTAAAGGCTTCATGGCCTGGAGTGTCAAGAAAAACTATTTTTCTTCCATTATGTTCGACCATAGACGCACCTATATGTTGGGTAATTCCACCGTACTCTTTCTCTGCAATTTTTGTTTGTCTTATAGCATCAAGAAGAGTTGTCTTACCGTGATCTACATGTCCCATTACCACCACTACTGGTGGACGTGGCTTTAGTTTTGCCTCTTCTTCGGGTGATAAAGTTTTTTTCTTTAGACTTACTCGAGGTTTAATCTCCTCAACTTTATAACCATACTTTTTAGCTATCTCTTTTATTATATCTGGATCAAGCATCTGGTTTACATTTGCCAAGATTTTCATATTTAGAAGCTCCATTATAAGCTCTGTAGGAGATATGGAGAGAGCTTCGGCTAGATCTTTTACTCTCATGCTACCTTGTATTGTAATAACCTTCTCTTTCTTTTCTTCTTTTGGTTTCTCTATTTTAGGTTTTTCCACCACTTTTTCAGTTTCCTCTCGTATTTCCTCCGAGCTTTTTACCTCTTCTTTTTCTACGGGGGGAGTTTTAGGCTCTTCCTTTGATCCTTCGGCTTTCCCTAAGACAAGCTCTCGGACAATTTCCTCAACCTCTTCATCGATCACATTTAAAGCTGATTTTACATTAATTCCTAAATCTGATAATATCCTCAATAAATCCTTATTGTCGACGCCTAATTCTTTGCTTAACTCGTATATTCTTTTCTTCATACTACCATCTCCCCCCGTTTTGTAATTTCTTTTTCTAATTCTTCCTTAAGTCTTTCAAGACTTTCTCTTGAAATTTCGCATTTTAATGCATAAGAAAAAGCCTTCTTTTTAATAGCAAGTTCTAGACATTCCTTCTTAGGACATATATAAGTACCTCTACCAGAAGCTTTTCCTGTTGGATCATATGAAATTGAATTATCTTCCTTACGAACTATCCTTAATAATTCTCTTTTAGGTTTTTTTTCTCCACATCCTATACATGTTCTTAAAGGAATATGTTTACCTTTACTCACTCTTCTCTACCACCTTTTCCTTCTCTTTTTCTTTCTCTTCTTTTTCTTTAACATATTGCTCTGGAGTTCTTACATCAATTCTCCAAGAAGTAAGTTTAACAGCCAATCTTACATTCTGACCATCCTTACCTATTGCGAGAGAGAACTGATCAGGTGGTACTATCACAATTGCTTTGTGTTCCTCTTCTCTTATTTCCACAGAGATAGGTTTTGCAGGACTTAGACTTCGAGCAACAAATTCTGCGGGATCTTTACTCCATAGAACAATATCTATTTTTTCTCCGTTCAATTCATTAATAATATTTTGTATCCTAACACCTTTATATCCCACACATGCTCCAATAGGATCGACCTCTGGAAGATGAGAATAAACTGCAACTTTAGATCTCATTCCAGGTTCTCGAGCTATACTTACAATCTCTACAGTACCCTCTCTAATTTCTGGAACTTCTAATTCAAAGAGCCTTTTTAGAAAACCAGGATGACTTCTAGAAAGAATTACTAAAGGATCTTTTGTAGTTTTTCTTACCTCCAAAAGATATGCTCTGAGTCTTCTTCCTATCCAATATTCTTCTCCTGGTATCTGTTCTTTTACTGGTAGAACTGCCTCAATATCGGGAAAACGTACGTATACGTTTCCTTTTTCAATTCTTACCACAGTGCCATTGACTAGTTCTCCTTCTTTTGCTTTATATTTTTCGTAAAGAATTCTTCTTTCTGCCTCTTTGAGACTTTGCATTATAACTTGCTTTGCTACTTGAACGGCAATTCTACCAAATTCTTGAGGTTCTATTTCTATCTCTATCTCATCTCCAAGTTTTGCGTCAGGTTTGAGACTTTTAGCTTCTTCAAGACTTATCTCTGAAATGTTGTCATTAACCTTTTCTACTACCTTTTTAACAACAAATATGCTAATCTCCTGCTTATTGAAGTTGATCTCTACTCTTGCTCCCTTACTAGTACCATACGCTTTTTTAAAAGCAGAAAGTAGAGCTTTTCTTAAGGCTTCTAGAACTACATTCTTATCAAGCTTTTTTTCTGTAATTATTTGTTCTAATACAACCCAGAAATCTTCTCCTAACTTCATAAAATATCATCCTCCTTAGAATTCTACGATAAGCATAGCTTTCTTTATCTTTTCCAGTGGAATAGTAACGAAGGAGTCATCAATTTTTAATGTAACACTAAACTCGTCTACCTTAAATATCTTACCCTCAAATTTCTTTTTACCTTCAATTTCCTCTAAAAGAGTAATATTAACTTTCTCTCCCATATGTCTTTCAAAATCTCTTTTTCTCTTTAAAGGTCTATCTAATCCTGGAGATGAAACTTCAAGAATATAAGAATGTGGAATTGGATCTTTTATATCTAATTCTTTGCTTATTTTTTCACTGAGATAAGCGCAGTCCTCAACTGTAACTCCGCCAACTTTATCAATATATACCCTTAGAACCCATCCATGAGGTTCTCTCCTGTATTCTAAATCTACAAGTTCGTAAGAATACTTTTCACAAATAGGTTCTACAATTTCTTTTAGTTTTTTGTAAAACTCCATATATATTTGATTTTTCATTTTTTTCATCTCCTTAATATAAAAGTCTATATTAAAAATAAAAAGTGGGTTTTCCCACTTTTTATTTATTTCTCTTCAAACTTTTATGTACTAAATAAGTATACCTTAAATGTTAATAAAAAGCAATAAAAATTTTATTATACATACCATCAAAAGCCTATCCATCACCGCTAAAAATTTCTTTAGGGACTTCGTAAAGCTCTATGATCTTCATCTTGGAAAGTAATTTTAAGAAAGATAAAAGTTCCAAGTTATGAGTATCGTAACCCATTTTTTCAGCATAACTTTTATATTCTTGAAAAAATTCATTAATGGTAGACTTAGGAGCTAATATTCTCTGGCAAAGTAATATAATTTCTCTCGGATTACCTATAGCAATTATGGGAAGGTCTAGTTTATCTATACTACTATCTTTTTTCCATATATATACAACATATATAGGAAAATTTATCAATTTTGAGCCTCATCTCCTTTAAAATAACTTTAAAGAGTATATCACAAATTGAAAATTAATAAAATAGTATTGTAAATCCTTATTCTTCGTGGTATACTTTTTTCTGAATGTTTTAAAACTCACCCTTCTGGATTCTCTTGGTGGTGCTTCTTAAAGAAGTCCCAAGGGAAGGTGAAGGAAGGGGAGGAAAAAAACCAAAAATGGAGGTGTAATATGGCACATATTTTAATGAAACAATTACTAGAAGCTGGAGTTCATTTTGGGCATCAGACTAAAAGATGGTGCCCTAAAATGAAAGAGTACATTTTTTCAGAAAGAAACGGTATCCACATTATTGATTTACAAAAAACGTTGGTTAAACTTGAGGAAGCATACGAATTTGCAAAAGAACAAGCAAAGGAAGGGAAAACTTTTCTTTTTGTTGGTACCAAGAAGCAGGCTCAACAGACAATAGAGGAAGAAGCTAAAAGATGTGGAGCATTTTATGTTAATCAAAGATGGTTAGGAGGTATGTTGACAAACTTCACTACTATAAAATCTAGAATTGACTACATGATAAAGCTTGAGGAATTAAAGAATAATGGTTATTTTGAAAAGCTTCCTAAAAAACAGGCAAATAGACTAAATAGGGAGCTAGAAAAATTAGTAAAAGTATTTGATGGCTTAAGGGGTATAGAGAAGCTTCCAGATGTATTATATATAGTTGATCCTAAGAGAGAGGAAATTGCTGTAAAAGAAGCCAATAAACTAGGTATTCCAATTATAGCTATTGTAGATACAAATTGTGATCCTGAATTAATAACATATCCTATTCCAGGAAACGATGATGCTATAAGGTCAATTAAGCTTATCACCTCTAAAATGGCGGATGCTATTTTAGAGGGTAAAGATTTGAGAGAAAAAGAAGCAGACTTACAGCTAAAAGATGAAGATCTTCAGTCTGAAATATCATAAACTTTAGGAGGTTGAAGTATTATGGAAATTACCATTGAAATGATAAAGGAATTGAGAGAGAGAACAGGCGCAGGCGTTATGGAGGCTAAGAAAGCCCTTGAAGAGGCAAATGGTGATATGGAAAAGGCGGTTACAATTTTGAGGGAAAAGGGAGTAATAAAGGCTGCTAAGAAGGCAGGACGTGTTGCCAAAGAAGGTATTATAGAGGCTTATATTCATACTGGAGATAAACTAGGGGTTTTAGTAGAGGTTAACTGTGAGACAGATTTTGTAGCAAGAACTGATGAGTTTAGAAAACTTGCTAAAGATATTGCTCTTCAAATTGCAGGTATGAATCCCCAATATGTAAGTAAAGAGGATGTGCCACCTGAAGTTATCGAAAAAGAGAAAGAGATCTATAGAACTCAGTTAAAGAATGAAGGAAAACCTGAACATGTAATAGAGAAGATTATTGAGGGTAAGTTAGAAAAATTTTACGAAGAGGTTTGTTTGTTAGAGCAACCTTTTGTTAGAAATCCAGAAATTAAAGTTAAGGATCTAATTACAGAAGCCATATCTAAATTAGGAGAGAATATAGTGGTAAGGAGATTTGCTCGCTTTGTAGTAGGAGAAGATTAATATGGAACTCAAACCAAAATATAAGCGAATTCTTTTAAAAATTAGTGGAGAGTCCTTTAGCGGAGAGCAGGGATTTGGTTTAAATCCGGATTGTATAAAAAGTATTGCCGAGGACATTAAAGAGGTTCATGATTTAGGTGTAGAAATAGGTGTAGTCGTAGGTGGCGGTAACTTTTTCAGAGGTAGGGAAAGTAAAATCTTAGGTATAGATAGAGTTACAGCTGACTATATGGGAATGCTTGCAACTACCATAAATGCTCTTGCTCTTCAGGATATGTTAGAAAAATTAGGAGTAGTCACTAGGGTACAGACTGGAATTGAGATGAGGCAAATAGCGGAACCTTTTATAAGGAGAAGAGCAATAAGACATTTAGAAAAGGGTAGGGTAGTTATATTTGCTGCAGGTACAGGAAATCCATTTTTCTCTACTGATACAGCAGCAGCACTAAGAGCTGCAGAGATAAAAGCAGAGGTTATTCTAAAAGAAACTAAGGTTGATGGTGTTTATAATAAGGATCCTTTGAAATATCCCGATGCTGAGAAGTTTGAGACTATTGAGCCTATTGAATTTTTAAAGTTGAGACTTCAAGCTCTTGATGCAACAGCAGTCTCATTATGTATGGATAATAAGATACCTATTATTGTCTTTAATATGTCTGTTAGAGGTAATTTAAAGAAAATTATCTTGGGTGAAAAAGTGGGAACTTATATTGGGGATTTGGAAATCATCTCGGATAAGGGGGGAGAAGATGGGTAAAGAACATTTCAAGGAAATAGAAGAAAAGATGAAGAAGGCTGTAGAAGTGGTTAAAAAAGAATTTCAAGGTATAAGAACAGGAAAACCTTCTATTGGCATATTCGACGAAATAAAAATCTCTTATTATGGAAATATGATGCCTTTGAATCAGGTTGCAACCTTGAAGATTGCGGAGGGTAGAACGGTTTTAATTCAGCCGTGGGATAAAAGCATCATTGGAGAGATTGAGAAGGCAATTCTTAAATCTGAATTGGGTTTGACACCTCAGAATGATGGTCAAGTTATAAGAGTAGTCTTTCCACCTTTGACAGAAGAAAGAAGAAAAGAGCTTGTTAAGGTAGTACATAAAGAGGCAGAGAATGGTAGGGTTGCTATAAGAAATATACGTAGAGATTATTTAGAGATATTTAAGAAGGAAAAGCAGGAAGGAAAAATCTCCGAAGATGAGTTTTATAGACTTCAAGAAGAATTGCAGAAAATGACGGATAAGTTTATAGAAGAGATAGAAAAACTAATTGAAATGAAAGAGAAAGAAATAATGGAAGTATGAGAACTTACATTGGTATGAGGTTTAAAGATGTGCTTAAAGAGTTACCACCAGATAGAGTTGATTATGAACTAAACTATATATCTGATTCAAATGAGGCTTTTGGTGATTTAAGAATTATTTCTGAGAAATATGACGGAATAAAATGGTTCTTTATCCTCACTTATGAGAATTATGAGGAAAGAAGAATAAAAGATGGAAGAGATTGAAATTCCAAAAGAGAAATTACCTAAACATATAGCATTTATAATGGATGGCAATGGAAGATGGGCGAAAGAAAGAAACCTTCCAAGATTGATGGGGCATCGAGAGGGGGCATTGGTAGTTGAGAAAATTTCAGAAATTGCTTTTAATTGGGGAATTAACTATTTAACTTTTTTTGCTTTTTCTACCGAGAACTGGAAAAGACCAAGGGAAGAAGTTGAAGGTTTGATGAAACTTCTTGATGAAAGCATAGATAAATTTAAAGATAAACTCATAGAAAATAAAATCAAGTTAAAGGTAATAGGTAATATTGAAGAACTTCCGAACTATCTTCAGAGAAGAATCAAATATGTAATTGAAGAGACGAAAACAGGCGAAGACAAAGTTCTGACTATTGCTCTCAATTATGGTGGAAGATGGGATATCTTGCAGGCAGTAAAAAGAATTGCTTTGCAAGTAAGAGATAACAAACTGCAAATTGAGGATATAAATGAAAGTTTATTTTCTTCCTTTTTATCTACTTTTGATTTACCAGAACCAGACCTTTTAATAAGAACAAGTGGAGAATATAGAATAAGTAATTTTCTACTTTGGCAGATAGCGTATACTGAGTTATGGTTTACACCTAAGTATTGGCCTGATTTTAATGAGGAAGACTTAAAAAAGGCTTGTTTAGATTTTGCCCAAAGAAAAAGAAGATTTGGTGGATTAGAAAATAATGCTTAAAAGAATTTTGACTGCACTTTGGGGAATTCCTCTAATACTTTGGTACATCCATCTTGGGGATCAAATATTTTTTATTTTAGTTGAAGTAATAGCTTGTTTTGGACTATATGAATTTTATAATCTCTTAGAGAAAAGAGGTTATAAGACACTAAAATTAGAAGGAATAATTTCTGGATTTTTGTATCTTCTTTTTCTATATTTAGAGAGTAGATGGGCAATGAGAATTTTTCTTCCATTATTAATTCTCTCCACTCTCATCTATGAGTTGATTAAGAAAGAGCATTCAATAATAGAAGTTTCTTTAACTTTTTTGGGCTTTTTCTATATACCTTTATTATTAGGATACTTAATTATTCTGAGGAACCTACCTTTAGGAGAACAAATTACCTACTTCATAATAATAATCACTTGGGTAAGTGATTCGGCTGCTTTCTTTATTGGAAAATTTTTTGGAAAACACAAATTGGCACCTTCTATAAGCCCTAATAAGACTATAGAAGGTTCTATTGCTGCTATAGTGGCATCAGCAATTATTAGCTTAATCTTCGGTGGTATTTATTATGAGCGGTATTTTCTACCCACAATACTTGGTATTACTCTCGGTATAATGGGACAGTTAGGAGATCTTGTAGAGTCTATGCTAAAGAGAGAAATTGGTATTAAAGATTCGTCCCCTCTTTTGCCAGGACATGGTGGGATTTTAGATAGGTTTGATAGTCTTATGTTTATAGCACCAACAGCTTACTATATGTTATATTTATTAAGAATGTTATGAAAAAAAGAATTGTAATATTTGGCGTAACTGGATCAATAGGAACCCAAACTATTGAGATTATAGAGAAACATAAAGATAAATTTGAGTTAGTCGGTGTAGCTTCAAAAGGAAATATAAATAAGCTAAAAGAGGTTGCAGAGAAATTCAAAGTACCCTATGTTTCTTTGTTCGATAATACTCCATTTTCTTTGTCTTACAATGCAAAGATTTTTCACGGCAGAGAGGGATTAGAATATATTGCAAATTTAGAGGTAGATCTTGCGGTAATGGCTATATCTGGTATAGAGGCGATTTACCCTCTAAAGATCTTGATAAGTAGAGGAATAAATGTTGCTATTGCTACTAAGGAGATTATTGTAGCATGTGGGGACTTAATTAAAAAATGGCTAAAAAAATCAAAATCGAAACTTATACCAATAGATAGTGAACATAGCGCTCTGTTTCAATTAATAAATTCTTTCAAAAGGAAAGAAATTGAGAGTATATACTTAACAGCATCGGGTGGACCGTTTTGGAACAAATCTAAAGATGAAATGGAGAAAACAAATATAGAGGAAGTATTACGACATCCTACTTGGAATATGGGGTATAAAACTACTATTGATTCGGCTAATTTAGTAAATAAGGGATTAGAGGTAATCGAAGCTCATTTCTTTTTTAACTTTGACTACGACTCAATTAAAGTATTAATTCATCCTCAGAGTATTGTGCATGGTATGGTAGAATTTTTAGATGGATCTATTATAGCTCATATGGCTTATCCAGATATGAGGATACCAATCCAATATGCATTGTTTTATCCTAAGAGATCTGGCATAAAGTGGAATCTTTTAAGTTTAAGTAATAGGAGTCTTGATTTTTATGAGGTAGATTATGACAAATTTCCAGCCTTAAAACTTGCTTATGAAGTGGGTAAAAAGGGTGGGGTATATCCTGCAATATTCGCCATATCTGATGAGTTCTTGGTAAATTTTTTTATAAAGGGCATTATTAAATTTAAAGAAATTGTACCCTTAATTGAATATGTTTTAAGTTCTTGGAAGGAATTCAAAAAAATTGAGGACCTTGATCAGCTTGAATATATTAAAAAATGGGTTGAGAATACGTTGAAAAATAGATTGGGGGTTGTTAACTATGAGAAAGTGGAAAATGATAAAGAGAATCGAAATTAAAGAGGATGGTCGCTTAATGTATTATTATGATTTCGAGTTGGAAGGAGAGGTTGAAGATGAGCAGTGAACTACGTTGGCATCCATTTCTAAAAGAATGGGTAATAGTTGCCGGTAAGGTTCAGGAAAGACCTGTTCTTCCTGCGAGAAATGCCTGTCCTCTCTGTTATGGAGGAGTGGAAGTACCTAAACCCTTTGATATAGCAGTCTTTGAAAATAGATATCCATCTTTGACTAAAGAAACTCCTGATATTTCTGAGTGGGAGGATGAAATATATAAAGTAAGAGGTGGGAAGGGAGTCTGTGAAGTAGTATTGTATACTATGGATCATGATTCCTCCATGTCTAGAATGCCTCTTGAGCAGATAGAAAAATTAATCTTGGTCTGGGAAGATAGGTATAAGGATTTAGGTGGCTTGGATTTTATTCAATATGTTTTTATTTTTGAGAATAGGGGAGAGATTGTTGGAGTAAGTTTACATCATCCTCATGGACAGATTTATGCACTTCCTTTTATACCACCTATAATTGAAAAAGAAATAAAGGCCAATGATGAGTTTTATTCAGAACACAAAAAATGTTTATTTTGCTCTATATTAGAGAAAGAGCTAAGAGAAGAAAAAAGAATCGTGTACGAAAATAAATACTTTGTGGCTTTCATGCCTTTTTATGGCAAATATCCTTTTGAGCTTCATATTTATTCGAAAAGACATTTAGGATCTCTTCCTGATATGACTTATGCTGAGAAAATGTATCTTGCAGAAATCATTCAAAAGATAACAAAAGCTTATGATAACATATATGGGTTTAATTTCTCTTATATGATGGTATTTCATCAAAAGCCAGTTAAAGGAGAATATCCTAATTATCACTTCCATGTAGAGTTTTACTCTCTTCATCGAGCAAAAGATAAAATAAAATATCTCGCAAGTGTAGAATCAGGTGCTGGAACATTTATAAACCCTTTGCCCCCAGAGGAGTCTGCTGAGCTTATGAGAGAGAGCTTAAGGAGGATTTCTGAGAAATGATGACTAATATTGAGAGAATTTTTAAAGATAAAGAGGGATTTAGGGGGTTTAGAGCTCCCGGAAGAGTGAATCTAATTGGTGAACATACTGATTATCATTATGGTTTTGTTTTACCTGTGAGTATAAACAAATTTTTTTACTTTTATCTAAGACAGAATAGAGAAAATAAGTTTAGGGTTTTTTCAGAGAATCTTAATGATTATTATGAATTTGATTATTCAAGTTTAATTTTTAATAGAGAAAAAACATGGGTAAATTATTTGATGGGAGTGATAAGTGAAATCAAGAAGTTAAGAGGAGAGATACCCTATTTCGATGCTTATTTATATGGAGAAGTCCCTGTGGGAGCTGGACTTTCAAGTTCAGCAGCTTATGAAGTATCAGTTGCCTATGGAATTAATGAGTATTTTGATCTTAAAATTGATAAAAAAGAGATAGCAAAACTTTCTCAAAGAGCAGAAAATAATTTTGTGGGTGCTCCTTGTGGAATTATGGACCAATTTATTGCTACTTTTGGAAGGGAAAAAACTGCACTTCTTATTGATACTTTAACTTTAGACTATGAACATATTCCTTTTGACATAAAGAGTAGGGGACTAAGACTTGTAGTGGTAGATACAAAGGTGAAACACTCAATAGCAGGAGAAGGTTATTCTACTAGGCGAAGAGAGGGAGAGGAGGCTCTTAGGATATTACAAAAGTATTTAAATATAAACTCTCTAAGGGATCTTGATGAGGAAGGATATGAACTCTCTCAAAAAATTCTACCGTCCCCATTAAAGGAAAGAGTTGCTCATGTTTATAACGAAAATAAGAGAGTGTTGAATTTTGTTAACGACCTGAAAAATGATAATTGGGAAAATCTACCTAAATATATGTTAGACTCTCACCTTAGCTTAAAAAACTTGTATGAGGTAACTTGCGAAGAATTAGACTTTTTAGTTGAAAAAGCATTAGAATATGGTGCCTTTGCCTCTAGAATGACAGGTGGAGGATTTGGAGGATCCACTATAAATCTTGTTCCAGAATCGATCATTGATAATTGGATTGAAAAAATTACTGCGAGTTACGAAAACAAATTTGGCTTCAAACCTGATGTATTAGTGTTAGAGACTTCAGATGGAGTGCGGGAGATTTAATTCTCCCGCATTTTCATTATTCCATATTCGATACTCTGCACTAAAGACTGCCAGCTTGCCTCTATAATATTTGTAGAAACCCCTACAGTACTCCAAGTATCACCTTTATCATTGGTTGAATCAATTAATACTCTGACTTTTGCAGCTGTACCCGCATTTCCATTTATAACCCTTACTTTAAAGTCGGAAAGATGAATATTCTTTAGTTCGGGGTAGAATTCGACAAGAGCTTTTCTTAAAGCTTGGTCTAAAGCATGCACAGGGCCGTCGCCTTCTGCAGCTACATGGACAATTTGATCCTTTACTTTGAGCTTTAATGTTGCTTCTGTAATTGTTTCGCCAGAGTCTCCTATTTTCTCAATAAGTACTCTTAAACTTATTAAGTCAAATAGTTTTGTCTCTTGTCCCAAAAGATGCCTCACTAGGAGTTCAAAAGAAGCCTCAGCGCCCTCAAAGTAGTAACCCTCATTTTCTAAATGGGCAATCTTATCCAATATTAGTTTAGCTAAAGGTGAATCCCTATCAAGATCTATATTGAATTCTTTCACCTTTGAGACTATAGTGCTGGTACCAGAAAGTTCTGAGACAAGTATTCTTCTTTTGTTACCCACTTTAGTAGGATCTATATGTTCATAAGATCTTGGATTTTTGAGAACAGCATTAACATGAACACCACCTTTATGAGCAAAGGCACTTCTTCCTACAAATGGAGAAGATGGATCAGGAGGTAAGTTGGCAATCTCAGAAACCCAATTTGCAAGATCTGTAAGTTGAGATAGTTTTTCTTCAGGTATGACCTCAATATTCATTTTTAACTGAAGAATAGGGATTATGGTACATAAATTTGCATTTCCGCATCTTTCTCCATATCCATTTATGGTACCTTGAACTTGTGTTGCTCCTTTTCTTACTGATACTATGGAATTTGCTACAGCAAGACCTGAATCATTATGAGCATGTATTCCTATTGGTTTTTTAATTCTTTCCATTACTTTTTCCATAATCTCTTCTACTTCCCAGGGAAGAGTACCTCCGTTTGTATCTGCGAGTACGATCCAATCAGCACCACCTTCTGATGCAGCTTCTAAGGTTGAAAGAGCATATTCTGCGTCTGATTTGAACCCGTCGAAAAAGTGTTCTGCATCGTATATTACCTCTTTACCAAAGCTTTTTAGATATTTTATAGAATCATAGATCATCTTTAGGTTGTTTTCCAATGTGGTTCTTAATACCTCTGTAACATGTAAATTCCAACTTTTACCGAAAATAGTAACTACTGGGGTTTCACTTTCAAGTAAAGCTTTCAAGTTAGAGTCATCTTCAGGTGCTACTTGTGCTCTTCTTGTACTTCCAAAGGCTGCTATTTTTGCGTGTTTTAAGGGAATTTCTTTGATTCTTTTGAAGAAGTTTAAATCCTTAGGATTAGACCCTGGCCATCCTCCCTCAATGTAGTCTATTCCAAACTCATCCAGTTTTTGTGCTATTCTTATTTTATCTTCAAGAGAGAATGAGATTCTTTCACTCTGGGCACCATCTCTTAAGGTGGTATCATACAAAAAAACTTTTTTCATTAATAATCAGGCACCTCCTTCAATTGCACTACATATTAGGTCTCCCATTTCCTCTGTGCTTACTAACTTCTTAGCGTATGGATTATTATTGAATAAATCTTTTGTGAAATAACCAAGGCTCAATATTTTTCTCACAGAATTTTCGATAAGCTTAGCTTCATTCTCAAGATCAAAAGAATATCTAAACATCAAAGCAACTGACAAAATAGTAGCAATAGGATTTGCTATGTTTTGACCCGCTATATCAGGTGCTGAACCATGTATAGGCTCATATAATCCTTTTTTAGTTTCACCAAGACTTGCGGAAGGTAACATTCCAATAGAGCCTGTTATTATTGCTGCTTCATCGCTTAGTATATCACCAAAAGTATTCTCGGTGAGTATTACATCAAACTGTTTTGGATTTCTTACTATTTGCATTGCACAGTTATCCACATACATATGTTCAAGAGTTACATCTATATATTCTTTTGACACTTCTTCTACTATTTTTCTCCATAATCTTGAACATTCAAGAATGTTTGCTTTATCTACAGATGTTACTTTTTTCTTTCTTTTTTGAGCCATTCTAAAAGCTACATGAGCTATTCTTCTAATCTCAGAGGCTCGGTATATCATAGTATCAATTGCTACTTCTTCTCCATTTTCTATTCTTGTTTCTTTTGGTTTTCCAAAATAAAGACCCCCAGTAAGCTCTCTAACAATTACAAAATCAACACCCTTTAAGTAATCTTCTTTAATTGGGGAAGAAAAAATTAGTTCATCAAAAATGGGAATAGGTCTTATATTGGCAAAAAGATTAAAACCTGATCTCAGTCTTAGTAGAGCTTTCTCAGGTCTTTTGTCTCCAGGAAGATTGTCCCACTTTGGTCCTCCCACAGCCCCTAACAGTATGGCATCACTTTCTTCGCATATTTTCCATGTTTCTTCAGGTAATGGATCTCCAAAATTATCTATGGCAATTCCTCCCACAATTCCTTCTTTTATTTCTACTTCATGACCAAATTTCTTAGAGATTACATTGATAACCTTTATTGCTTGCCTTACTACTTCAGGGCCTATTCCATCCCCAGGAAGTACAGCAATTTTTAGTTTCATAGGCTACCTCCTTTTACCCTCTCTTTTGCAAAGTTAATCAATCCACCTTTTTTAATTATCTCCTGAATAAGGGGAGGGAAGGGGAAGGTATTAAAACTTTCACCTGTAGTCAAGTTCTTAACAATTCCGCGGTCGAAATCAACTTCTAGCTCATCACCCTCGTTAATTTTATCTACTGCTTCTGGAACCTCAAGTATAGGTAATCCTATATTTATAGCGTTTCTGTAAAAGATTCTTGCAAAAGATTTTGCAATTATACACTTTACTCCTGAAGCCTTAATTGCTATAGGGGCGTGCTCTCTTGAGGAACCACAACCAAAATTTTCTCCTACTACAAGGATATCTTTTTCTTTTACTTTTTCTTTAAAATTTAAATCCAAATCTTCCATACAATGTTCTGCAAGCTCTTTTGGATCTGTTGTATTTAAATATCTTGCAGGAATAATAACATCAGTATCTATATTATCACCATATTTTAAGGCTTTTCCTCTATATATCATTATTCTTTCACCTCCACTTCCCAAGGGGCAGCTATTCTTCCTAAAATAGCTGAAGCAGCTGCAACGGCTGGATTTGATAAATAAACCTCACTCTTAGGATGTCCCATTCTCCCCACAAAATTTCTATTGGTTGTAGCTACAGCCTTTTCACCTTCCGCAAGAACCCCTAAATGACCTCCTAAGCATGGACCACAGCTTGGAGGAGTAATAGAGGCACCAGCTTCAAGGAAAATTTCTATTAAACCTTCTTTTAAGGCCTGCATGTATATGTTAGGTGTTGCAGGGGTTATTATTAACCTCACATCTTTATGTACTTTGTGTCCCTTTAAAATTTTTGCTGCAATTCTTAAATCTTCAATTCTTCCATTAGTACAGGAACCTATGTAGACTTGATCTATATAGATGTCCTTACTTATTTCAGAGATTTTCTTTATATTACTTGGCAGATGAGGGAAAGCAACAATTGGTTCTAAATCTGAGACATCCCACTCATAGACCTCTTTATATTGAGCATCTTCATCGCTCTTATATATTTTAAAATCTCTTTTGGCTCTGTTTCTTACGTAGTCTAAAGTTATTTCGTCAGGCTCAATTATACCATTCTTTGCTCCAGCTTCTATTGCCATATTGCATATAGTAAGTCTATCAGACATAGGAAGATTTCTTATAACTTCGCCAGTAAATTCCATAGCCTTGTATCTTGCACCATCTACACCTATGTTGCCTATGGTGTAAAGAATCAAGTCTTTTCCAGTAACCCATTGAGGTAGTTTTCCATAGTATACAAACTTAATACTTTCAGGTACTTTTAACCATATTTCTCCTGTAGCCATAGCATAAGCAAGATCTGTACTTCCAACCCCAGTAGAGAAAGCTCCAAGAGCTCCATAGGTACAGGTATGAGAGTCTGCTCCAATTATTGTATCACCAGGAAGAACAAGACCCTCTTCGGGTAGTAATGCATGTTCTATTCCAACTCTACCTACCTCATAATAGTATTCTATTCCTTGTCTTTTTGCAAATTCTCTAAGCATTTTACTTTGCATAGCAGATTTTATGTCTTTATTAGGGGTAGAATGATCTGGTATCAATGCAATCCTTTCGTTGTCAAAGACTTTTTCTACTCCAATCTTCTCAAATTCTTTTATAGCAAGAGGTCCAGTTATATCGTTGGCGAGTATAAAATCGAGCTTAACAAATATTAATTCTCCAGGAAAAACTTCTTTTTTGCCAGAATGGTCTGCTAATATCTTTTCTGTGATGGTCATTCCCATAGAATTCATACCTCCTTTAACCCTTTCCCTTCAACATTACTAATTGGTTCAATGCTCTTAAGTAGGCTAAAGCACTAGCTTCAACAATATCAGTACTAGTGGCTCTTCCTACATATATATTTCCATCTTTATCAGATAACTTTACCATAGCTTCACCAAGTGCGTCAGTTCCACCTGTCACAGATTTTAAAGAGAAATCTTCCAGAGAATGAGGTATTTTTATAGCTTTGGCTATAGCTTTATAAACAGCATCTACTGGCCCATTACCAATTTCTACCGTTTTTATTTCTTCCCCATCTTCAGAGATTATTATGGTAGCGGTAGGAACGATACCGATACCGCTTACTACTTGCAGGTGGACTAATCTGTAGTATTCAGGCACTAACTTTATCTGATTAGATACTAAAGCCTCTATATCTTTGTCAGTGATTTCCTTCTTTTTATCTGCAAGCTCTTTAAATTTTTTAAAAGCCTCTTCTAATTGTTCAGGAGGAAGAGAATATCCAAGCTCTTGTAGCCTTTTTTCAAAAGCATGTTTACCAGAATGTTTACCAAGTACAATCTTGCTTTCAGGAATTCCAATCATTTTAGGGTCAATTATCTCATAGGTGCTTGGATCTTGAATTACTCCATGTTGATGTATGCCTGATTCATGGGCAAATGCATTCTCACCTACAATTGCTTTATTAGGTTGTATCACTATGCCAGTAAGATTGCTTACGAGTTTACTTGTCTTATAGATTTCTTCTGTCTTGATACCAACCTCAAAAGGAAGTCTTCTTACCTTTATTGCCATTACAATTTCTTCCATAGCTGCATTTCCGGCTCTTTCTCCAAGTCCGTTTATAGTACATTCAACTTGCTCGGCTCCATTTACAATTGCTGAAAGAGAATTGGCAGTAGCTAAGCCTAAATCGTTATGACAATGAACACTCACTATAGCTTTATCAATATTCTTTATATTCTCTTTTAATCTCCTTATTAAGTCTCCAAATTCCCAGGGTAGGGCATAACCGACTGTGTCAGGTACATTTATAACTGTTGCTCCAGCGTCAATAACTGCTTCAAAAATCTTTACAAGGAAGTTGAAGTCACTTCTTACTGCATCTTCTGCGGAAAATTCCACATCACTGCAGTATCTTTTTGCATATTTTACAGCAGAGACAGCCTGTTCTAAAACTTCGTCTCGAGTTTTCTTTAATTTTTTCTCAATATGAATGTCTGAAGTAGCTATAAAAGTATGTATTCTTGGAGATTCTGAATATTTAATAGCTTCCCAAGCTCTGTCTATATCCATAGGAATAGCTCTTGCTAAAGCTGCAATAACAGGTCCTTTTACATTCTCGGCAATAGTTTTAACGGCTTCAAATTCTCCTGGAGAAGCAATTGGAAATCCTGCCTCGATAATATCTACATTAAGCTTTGCAAGTTGCTTTGCAATTTCCAATTTCTCTTCTTTATTTAAATTCACTCCAGGAGTTTGTTCTCCATCTCTTAGGGTTGTGTCAAAAATATACAACTTAGTCATTTAATTCACCACCCTATTTTTTAGGTTTCAACCAAGGCATCATCTCTCTTATCACTTTTCCAACCTTTTCTATTAAGTGATCCTCATCTTTCTTCAATAGTGCGTTAAATACTGGTCTCCCTACTTGATTTTCTAAGATCCATTCTTTAGCAAATTGACCATTTTGAATTTCGTTCAATATCTTTTTCATCTCTTTTTTAGTTTCTTCATTCACAATTCTTGGTCCTCTTGTGACATCTCCATATTTTGCTGTATCAGATATGGCTTTTCTCATAAAACTTATTCCGCCTTGATTTATAAGATCCACAATGAGTTTCATCTCATGGAGACATTCGTAATAAGCAACCTCTGGTTGATAACCTGCCTCTACAAGGGTTTCAAAACCAGCCTTAATAAGGGCTGTTACTCCCCCACAAAGTACTACTTGTTCTCCAAAGAGGTCTGTTTCTGTCTCTTCTTTAAATGTAGTTTCTAGAACTCCGGCACGGGTTGCACCGATTCCTTTTGCATATGCTAAAGCTATATCTCTACATTTCTGAGTATAATCTTGATATACAGCAAAAAGGGCAGGGACTCCCTTTCCTTCAACATATAGATCTCTTACTAATGGACCGGGACCTTTAGGGGCTACCATGAATACATCTACAAAAGGTGGAGGAACAATTTGGGAGAAGTGAATATTAAAACCATGAGCGAAACCTAAAGCTTGATTAGGTCTTAAATAGGGGAGGACTTTTTCTTTATAAATTGCTGGTTGTTCAGTATCAGGTATCAAGAACATTATGATATCAGATTTTTGTACAGCATCTTCTATCTTTTCTACAGTCATGCCTTCTTCAAGAGCTCTTTTCCAGGATTCTCCATTAGGTCTTACAGCAACTATAACCTTCATTCCGCTATCTTTTAGGTTTAAGGCATGAGCTCTTCCCTGACTTCCATAACCTATAATTGTGATAACCTTATCACTTAAAACCTCAAGACTGACCTCTAAATCATGGTAAATCTTAGCCATTTTTTTACCCTCCTTAATTAAAGTTTTAGACCTCTTTCCATAACAATCTTTCCGGTTCTCACCATTTCTTTAATCCCATAAGGTTCCAAATTCTTTTTAAAAGCATCAATTTTTTCACTATCTCCTGTAACTTCAATTATTAAATCTTTATCACTAACATCTACAATATTAGCTCTAAAGATTTCTACAAGATCAATGATAGCCCTCCTATTTGTAGCATCTGATTTAACTCTAATTAGAGCTAATTCTCTTTCGACTACAGGCACTCCGGTAAAATCATTAACCTTTATAACTTCAATTAACTTATAGGCTTGTTTGGTGATTTGCTCTAATACTTTCTCATCCCCCTTAACTACAAGGGTTATTCTTGAGAGATTTGGAACTTCGGTAGTATTAACAGCAAGACTTTCAATGTTGTATCCTCTCCTACTGAATAGACCAGCTATTCTTGCAAGTACTCCTGGCTTGTTTTCCACAATCAAAGAGAGAGTATGTTGCATGGTATCGCCTCCTCTTAATCAATAAGCATTTTATCTATAGATCCACCTGCTGGAATCATAGGAAATACATTTTCTTCTCTATTGACTTTAATATCTACTATTACAGGAGAATCATTAATGTTTAAAGCCCATTCAATAGCTTCGTCTAATTCTTCTATTTTTTCAACTCTTCTTCCATATGCGCCGTAGGCTTCTGCAAGTTTCTCAAAATCTGGAGCAACATCAAGTAGAGTACAAGAATATCTTCTTTCGTAGAACAGTTCTTGCCATTGTCTTACCATACCAAGACAGCTATTATTGAGGATAAATATCTTCACTGGTAATTTTTCTGAAGCTGCTGTTGCGAGCTCTTGAATATTCATTTGGATACTTCCATCTCCAGCTATGTCAATAACAACTTTATCTTTATTTCCAATTTGGGCTCCGATAGCTGCTGGAAAACCAAATCCCATGGTACCAAGACCTCCAGAGGTAATGAACTGTCTCGGTCTTTTTACCTTATAATATTGAGCAGCCCACATTTGATTTTGACCTACTTCGGTTACAACAATTGCTTCTCCTTTTGTAAGTTCATAGATTCTTTCTATAACATACTGAGGTTTAATTACTTCGTTGCTCATCCTGTATCTTAATGGATACTTGTTTTTCCAATCCTTTATTTTCTCCCACCAAATAGGATTTGTCTTAGGTTCTACTACTTCTATTAGTTTTTCTAGAGCTCTCTTTGCATCAGCTACAATAGGAACATAGGGCTGAACATTTTTACCTATCTCGGCAGGATCAATGTCTATATGTATTATTTTTGCATTGGGAGCAAAAGTTTCTACTTTTCCTGTAGATCTATCAGAAAATCTCACTCCTATTGCAATAATAAGATCACTGTCGTTTATGGCATAGTTTGCATAAGCTGCTCCATGCATTCCTATAAAACCACAAGATAATTCATGAGTTTCTGGAATTGCTCCTTTCCCCATTAGAGTTGTAACCACAGGAGCATTTATCCTTTCTGCAAATTTTATTAGTTCTTGAGAGGCTTCCGAAGCTATAACTCCTCCTCCAGCAAGGATAATTGGTTTTTCGGATTCTTTAATAAGTTGGGCAGCTCTCTTTATTTGTAGAGGATGGGGTTCATAATTAGGTTTATAGCCTAAGAGTTCAACTTTGGATGGAACAGAATATTCTATTTTGGATAGAAAAATGTCAGATGGTATGTCTATAAGAACAGGGCCTTTTCTGCCTGTTTTAGCAATGTAAAAGGCTTCTTTTACAATTCTTAGAGCCTCATGAGGATCAGTAATGAGATAATTGTGTTTTGTTATAGGCATGGTTATTCCTCTCGTATCTACTTCTTGGAAAGAATCCTTTCCTATGGCTGAAGTTTTAACTTGCCCGGTTATGGCTACAATTGGCACAGAGTCCATGTAGGCTGTAGCTATGCCAGTGGTAAGGTTTGTAGCGCCAGGACCAGATGTAGCAACACAGACTCCAACTTTTCCTGTAGATCTTGCATAACCATCTGCAGCATGGGCTGCTCCTTGCTCATGTCTTACTAAGACATGTTTTAGAGAAGAATTGTAAAGAGCATCATAAAATCCTATAACGGCTCCTCCTGGATATCCAAATATGACCTCTATTCCTTCTTCTTCTTGCATGTACTTTATGATTGCTTCCGCAACAGTCATCAGCATTTTTTAACCTCCCTTCTTAAAATAAAAGCTTCTCAACCATAAAGGGTGAGAAGCTTCCCACGGTACCACCTTCCTTGCCTTAAGTCCAAATAGATTTAAGGCAACTCTAACCTTTAACGCAGGTATACGGAGATCCCTACTTCCTAATTCAGGATCTCAGCTCTGAGGCGAGTTCCGTAACCCCATATTGCCAGCTCTCACCTCTTGGCTGGCTCTCTGTAAATATGGGAAATTACGTACTACTCCTCTTCATCGCCGTTGATTTATAGGATTCATTTTAGTCAGTAATAATACCACAGTATGTTTTTTTTGTAAAGGGGTTTTGGGATGAATTTAAAATAGATTTTTCAGATTTTCAAATTTACTTCCGATAATATATATTATGTAAAGTTAAAAGCATAATAAATCAACTTTCTTTATTTATTTAAACAATTGAATAAAAATTATAAATTTTTGGTATAATTTATAAAAAGTAAAAAGTAATCAGTACTAAAGGAAAATAGATACAACATTAGGGTGATGGGTGTGACTTTAATTAAAAAATTGAAAGGGTTTTCTTTGGTAGAACTTCTGGTAAGCATGACTATTTTGCTTATTATTATGAGTTTTTCTCTTCCTGTTTTTATCTCTTCTGGAGAAAAAATAAAAAAAACAGAGCTTTCAGAGATGGCAAAAAATATAGCCTTTTTTACTGTTGAATATATAAGATCAAGAAATGTTAATTATCAAAATAATCCAGGAAAAGGATCTATTATAGATGCCAAATATGGATCCACATATGGTACTAGTTATACATTGGGTAATGATTCTTATCATTATTATCCTGGGCTTGTAGATATAAACGGCGATCCATTAGTCATAAATGTTAATCCTTCTCTTCCTTATCAAACTTATAATGATAAGCCTCAATCTTTCTATTCTGTCCTACAAGGATTTGTTCCCTTTGGAGCTTCTGATGCCAACCTCGATAATGGAAAAGATAAAACTACTAATTTAATTCCTTTGGTTAAATATTCTAAAAACATATCCAAAAATCTTTTCAAGGCAAAAGGAACTTATATACCTAAAATTTATACAAATGATGTTGAAAAAACTAATCCAAATTCTCCTGACTATGATCCTCACTACACTAACGATGCCAGTTTAATAAAAAGTACCATGAACTATGAAGGTTTTAGGATTCTTACAAGAATTATAGCAAGAAAAAGATATACTAGTGATCCAGAACATGTCCAATTTTATGATGTTCTTGTAAGAGTCTTTTGGATTTATGGTGGTAAAGAATACTCTTATGAGGTAGCAAATCAAATAATGACTTGGGGAGATTAGGATGAAAATTAAAAAAGATAAAGGTTTTACCCTTGTAGAGACTTTAATAGTTATTGTTATATTCATGATCATTTTCTCTTTAATATTTGGTGCTCTTCTCTATTCTTTTCAAATATCCCGTTCCCAACAAATATATAATGAAATTCTCGATGATATGAGTATTTTCATTCAACAACTTTCTAATGATTTAAGACAAGCTTATACTATAACTTTTCCTTCCTACTCAAGCTTAAATGATAGTACTTCTGACTTTAGTCAGAGCAGGCTTATTGAATTTAGTACTATAGATGAAAATAATCATATTAGAAAAATTGTTTATCTACCTGGTACTGCCAACTCAAGGGGAATGAGATCTATTCTTTATTCTCTAAATTTATCTAACGATAATGGAACTACTTTTCAACAAATAATAAATAGCCAACCATTAACAGAGAAAGTTTTTAGAAACGTAATTATAAGGAGACCCTTTTGGGATCCAAGAGTTGTAGAGGTGGAAATTTTCGCAGAATCTATTCTTCCTTATGGAAATACCATGAGTATATATAGGACTTTTCTAATTTCTCTAAGGCAATAAATAATTTTTCTGACTGGGGGGAGTTTAGCTATGATTAAAATTAAGGAGAAAGGGTATTCGACTATTGTATTGGTGATTTTTCTTGGTTTCATACTTCTTGGAATCTCGATAACTCTTCTTAATACTGCTTTGACTAAGGATGTTCTTTTTAGTGAGGAAAAAATGTCGGATAATTTACTTGTCGTATGTGATTTGATGCTTGATAATACTCTACTTACTATAAACGATTTTTCTAAACTACTACTTTCATCTGTACTTGACACAAACTCAGATATTTACAGGGGTTTAAATATAATATCCCAAAAACTAACTGACGAAAATATGATCAAAAAAGCATCAGCTTATTATACTTTGAGTTTACTTCTTTCTAAAATCAATGGTGGAGAAGTAGTTGATCTAAACACTACATTAAACCCATATAGTGCTGTAGGAGCAGATTATAGCAATTATTCTCAGGCTATTAAAAGTTCTGGGTCTCTTTGGGATATTTTAGATAATTATGGAAGTTACTTGTACGATCTATCCGAAAAGAAATTATACAAAGTAGTTGGATTAAATAATAGCGGAATGTATTATTTAATTCCAAACGTATCCGAAATAAATGAAAATACTTTGGTACAAGAATTCTATTCAAATAATACATATCGTTTATCTACCTTAGATAGTAATCTTAGAACAACCAATCGTTGGGTTGTCTTAAGGACTAATGTTCAATACACTGATGACAGTGGGAGTAATGGAGAATTTCATATAAGAATTACTGGATATTATTTAAACAACCCAAGTAAGATTAGGTCAATTTATTCCTCCGCTAAAATTGGAAGTATATTAGCACAAATTATTAAAGATTATACTAATACTATAATACCGCCCGCTTTTACTCATGCAGTCTGGTCTGGAAATGGCCTAACTATAAATGGAGATACTAAAATATATTCGGGAAATATATCTCCCAATGGTACCTATACTACTCAGTATAGTAATGGAGATCTATACGTAGACGGAACAGCAAACTTGGGGGGAGGAGCAAAAATATATGGCAATGTAATAACCTCACTACCTCAAGAAGCAAATCCTGTTAATATAATAGAAGGTGGTACATACATAGGAGGACAAATAATTTACAATCAAAAAGAATCATTGCCACAAATACCCCTTCCTTTAGAGGATCAGATAAAACAGATAGCAAGCTCATCAGGAGTTATTCATAATGGATCTTTAACCACTTACAATAATTATAGTCTTGTAGTAAACGGAAGAACTTACAATGGGACAAATGTACCTTATTATATAAATGGAGCTTTAACTTTAAATGCTGTTGGAAACGTGAAAATAAATCCTACTTCAACCAATCCCCCAGTAGCCTTGTATATTAATGGTAATCTTACTTTTAATGGTGATTGTACTCTTGAATTTTCATCTCCAGGCGTTATATGGGTAAATGGAGATGTAACTTTTAATGGAATAGTCAAGATAAAAGGTTCGGGTACTATAATTTCCACTAAGAAGATACAATTTAATGGAGCTCAGGGAATAAAATACTTGGATGATAAAAGTATTTCTGCCCTTGTTTCTCTTGGACAAGGATCTAATGGTGGAATAGTAGTAAATGGAAGTGTAGAGTATCATGGACTAATGTATGCTCCTTATAGTAACGTCACCTTTAATGGTGAATCTACTATATTTGGAGCTGTCATTGGTGGGGGTTATGGAGGTACCCAGGGAGTTACTTTTAATGGAAAGCAGAATATAATTTATGACAATAGGCTTGCTAATAATACCATTGCTCCACCTCCATTAATGGGAGAGCCAAAGAAGTATGTTAGTGTTTCTTTTGAAGTTACATCTTCAGCAGGAAAGGTATTAAGGAATAAATGGTCAGAGATTATAACTAAAACTGTTTCTGAAAATTATATAGGATCTTTAAATCCTATAGTTAGTGTAAAGCTATGAGAAAAGGGTTTAGCTTAATAGAATTATATATTGTCCTTGCTGTTTTAGCTATTATTGCAATAATTGGTGTTCCGACTCTGCGAAATTTTTATGAAAGAAAAGCTTTGGAAAATACAATTTGGCAACTTGCTCAAGATTTAAGGATCGCAAGAGAAAAAGCTATTACTCAACAACAAGACCTTATTGCGTACATTGGTGAAGATGAATATTATGTTGAATTTATGCAATATGGAATGCTACAAAATCCTCAAACTTATAATTTACATTTTGTTCCAGGAGATACAACCTCTAGATACTTTAAGAATGTAAAGTTTCCAAGAAACATAAAAATGCAATTGGTATCACCTACTCTAAACATAAATGGCAAAAACTATTTGGTAATTGTATTTAAAGCAGGTGGAAATACGGATGAGATTAGAGGGCAGGCGAAGATTGTTAATTCATTAAATGGCAGAAGATTGTCTTCGGACACTAATATTACAAGTAATAATGGTTTAGTAATAACAGGTAAAAATTTAACTATAAATCTCTCTTATTCTATAAAGATAACTACTACAGGTAAGATTGCGATGATGTATTAAGATTATAGTTTGAATTTATATTTAAATTAGCCATTAGAAATTCTCACACTTCTTTTGAATTTAAATAAAGAAAGGTTTATTTTTTGTTTTTTATGTGTATAATATATTTTAGAAAGACCTTAAATATTAATAAGGAGTAAATATTAATAAGGAGTGTTAACAAATGAGAGGTAAAAAGGGGGAGAAAGGAGATATAAGCTTAATCACGGCGATTACCTTTGCTATCTTTATTACTGCTTTGATTGCCCTTGTTGTAAACTTCCCTATTGAACAATCCTTTTTTACCCGTAGAAATCAGGCAAGAGATCAAGTGCTTTATGCTACTCAAGTCGGTATTAAAACTGTTCTTACTACAGCCAGATATTACCTAAAAGACCAATTGACAAGGCGAAAACTAACAGATATAGATAGTGATTTTCTCTCATATGTTCTATCAAAAAATAACTCAAACCTTGTTAATACAATTAATTACATTTATACCAGTACATCTCAAGTAGATCCTACTACTGTTTACTCTATATTAGATTACTCTTTTAGTTTGGCAAGCTATAGTGCAGTGGTAAGAGGTGGGACGACCGATGAAATTAGCTATACTTATGTATATACAATAACCTGTTTGGGTCGAAAAATAAACTTTAATCCACCTATTAGCCTTGAGGTAACAGTAACAGGTAAAATTGAGGGAGTATTGAGAAAGGAAAATTTTGCAAGATTTGCATTATTTACTGATAGACATGTAATGGGAGATGGTACAACAAGAGTTTGGTTTACAGACAGGACAAGATTCTATGGTCCTGTCCATACCAATGGAGAATTTGCTTTTGCATATACACCACAATTTTTTGATGAAGTGTCTTCCTATTCACGAACAGCTCTATTTTACAATGGAGGAAATCAAAGAAGGCTTGATGCGGATAGTAATCCTCCAAGAGATATTCCCTATTTTGCAAAAGGATTTGTCAGAGGTGCTCCTGCAATTAATCTTCCTACCGTAGCTTATACTCAGCTTTACGCTGCACTATCCTACTTCCCTAATGATAATTTTCCAACCTATTCACCCACATACTCTATTATAAGACAGTACCTTGGTCTACCCGTTAGTAATCAGGCACCTGATAATGGAATATATACCATAACAATAGCCAATGGTGGAGGAATATATGTACAGGGTGATGCAAGTATAGAACTTGGAAAAGATTCATTAGGAAGAGCAGTTTATACTATAACCCAAGGATCAAATACTTATGTATTCACTATTGATACCCAAAATAATAAAACTTATGTAAAAATAGGTAGTAAAACTATAGAAATAAATAAAATTCCCAATGGAGTAATCTATGTAAATGGAAGTGTCACAAGTATAAAAGGCATAGTGCAAAAAGATCAAAGAATTACTGTGGTTGCTAAAAGTGGTATAACTATAACACATCATATAACCTATGAGGAAGATCCAAGAAACAATCCCGATGCTATAAATGTACTTGGACTCCTCGCAGAAACTGGCAATATAATTCTTGATCCTAAAAATAGTAACGGAACTCCACTACAAGATCCTAATATCCATGCAGTACTTATGGCCCCCAATGGGGTGGTACAAGTAGCTAACTATAACACTAGGTCTCCTGCGGGAGATGTGCACCTTTTAGGTGGTATTATATCCAAAAATTATGGTGCTTTTGGTACATTTACCACCGATAGAAATGGTAATCCGGTTCCTCAAAGCGGTTATGGGAGAGATTTCTGGTATGATTATAGAATGAGATCGGGGTATGCTCCACCTTACTTCCCCACTACAGGAAGGACAATACAGGAGGGTAACCCTCAAACCCAGAGGTGGGTATCTATTGACTCTTGGAGGGAACAATGGAAATAAAAAATATCGATAGGGTTTTGTTAATTATAAGCATAGCTATCTTTATAGTTATATTAATTTTCAAGGCATTTTCGATTAAATCTACCAGTGGTGATTATGTTTCTTCAGGAGAAGTAAGAGAGAAGATAGAGAGAGATGTGAATTTGGAAGTCGAAAGTAACATTAATACAACCAATACTATCAATATAGAAAGTAAAGGAAGTTCTGAAAAAGGTCCTTATCCTCCCTTTGTGGAGTTTATTGAGTAAAAAAATTAGGGGGTGATGGGGTTGAAGATAAATACTGAAAAAGGGCAATCTTTAATAGGTGTAACAATATTTACCATAATTCTAATGATATTAGTACTTGGATTAACAGGAGCAACCATTTGGAGTTATGCTCTAAATAAGAGAGCAAGAGATAGGGCAGAAGCCCAGGATATAGCAAAAAATATTATTGAGACAGTAAAAATTTGGGCAGGAAGTAGCGAGGCAAATTTTGATGCACTAATAGAAAATGAAGTGAATGAAACAAGAGCAATTCCAGCAATACCAACTATAAGACCTGCAATTCCTGCGGATCCACCTGACAATGATCGACTGTATACAGATTTTTATAATATTCCCAAGATAAATGGTGTTCCTAAATATGTAGTACAATTTTTGGTTAAGGATTATAAAAGTCCAGATTCCTCAGTGGCTATTCTAAAAAGGATAACAGTAAGGGTTTATTATGCCAAAAATAATGGCAAAATTAATACTAATCTCCACAAACCTGGGCCCGGTGCGCCACCTAAAAGATACGAAAATCCTTTAGCAGAGCTTGCGGGGGTAGTTACAAGACCATGAAAAAAGGCATGACCTTAGTTGAACTGATAGTTTCTCTCTTTATACTCTTTATAATAATCGCAATAACCTTTGCCATATGGATGTCAGTACAAAGAGATCTTATATCCCAGAGGCTTGATAAAGAAATATATGATTCCTTTAATTCAGCGAGAACTAACATTCTTGATTCACTACTAAAAAGTATTTTTGTATATCCTCCAAATGTGAATGTCAGACTTACTGACAACTCAAGTTTCAACCTAAATATAAACGAAAGAGTAGGATATGACAAACTCCTAACTATAACTCCCGCACCTTCTGGAGGTTATTATTTAAATGTCTATTTAACAAGGCCAAGAATACCTATGGATAATGCCCTTCCTAATGCAAGAATGCTCTTGTATTATAGAAAATTAATAAATTGGACTCCTCAATATACTACTTACACTATTGCTGTTGCCTTTACTGGTACATCAAAAACTTTGAAAATAGGCAAGATAGTCAACTACCCTACAAATATAACCTTTACTTCAGGAGAAGGCCCCAGAATAATTGCTGATTACATAGTACCAAATGGCTTTACTTTGACCTACTATGTTATTGACTATAGTACTTTTAACCCAACGAACAATACATATACCTTAAATACTTATACTGATACTGTTCCTGCAAGAAATACTAATATCCAACAGGTTCAAGTTTATTTAAAAATTCAGAAAAGATACCAAAATATTGTTAGGACAAGAGATATAACATTTAACGGAACAATATTTTTAGAAGAGCTACCTATCTCCTACTAATTTTAAGATAAAGTCTCTATTATTTTTACGTAAAGTAATAGTGTTGTTATCTATGTCTACCTTTATTATTCGATAACCATCTACTTCTTTGCCCTTCTCTACTACGAAGCTCTCTTCTTTTTCAGGTTTTTCTAAAATTACCACCTCATTGTATTTTCCCTTTAATATGCCTCTAACAACAAAATTTGGTCTCTCACTTTCAGGGATAACTTTTACAACATTCTTATCAGGTAAAATAGAATTTATACTGCCAGATTCTTGTCTACGCTCTTCAATTAGTGGTTTAAATGGATCTGTTCTCCCCAAAGACAATTTATATTTTTTCTTTAAATCATTTAAGTTTTCAGCTATCTTAATTTGATCTATTTTTTCTAAGTTTTGCTGAACAAAAGATACCTTCTTTGCTGATATTATTTCTTCAAAATCGTCCCTTATCAATTTATCCATATTAATCACAAAATAAGTGTTTAAACCTAAGGATGCAATCAAAAAACCACTTAGAACATAATCTATTTTTCTCATACTACTCCCCTCCTCTCTCAAGTACATACACATCAAAAACTACATTAAGGGTCAATATATTATTGTCACTTACAAGTTGAACTTGATTAAAGCTTAAAGGATAACTTTGATCATAAAGGTCTCTAAAAAAGTCTATAAATTGGTTATAATTTCCCACAACCTTTAGATTAATAGGTAATTTTTTTAATTTTAAAGGAAAGCCTTCTGGAAGATCCTTTATTTCTTCATATTCTAATGGTTTGATCTCGAAGCTTGTTATTTTGTTTCTTTTCATCACTATACTTAGATCTTTGAAAAATATTGGCACTTCTTCCTCTTCTAAGAAAAGAAGATTTCTTTCTGAAAAGATTACATTTCTTTTTTCTTTAATCTTATTTAAAGTATCTCTGAGTGCATTAATGCTTTCTATGGCATTCTCTAATTCTAATTTCTTTGTTTCATATAATTTCTCCTTTTTACTCACTTCAGAGTACTTTGGCATTATAAATAGAACTAAGCCGAGGACTAAAACTATTATGAAGATGTATAAATGTATCTTGTTTTTCATTTGATATACCCCACTATCTCAAATCTTTGTATTTGACGATTTTGCAAAACCTCTAAGATAGCACTCTCTAACTTAACATTTTTTATTCTCTCATATTGAGATAGAGCAAGGAGGAAATCCGCCACACCTTCAGTATCAAGGCTATAGCCTTCTATTGTTAGTTTTTTATCGACCCCAATATCCACAGATGTAAGCCAGACGTTTTGAGGAACCATATATTTTAAATCAGAAAGAAAGAGAAAAGGTAATGATACTGTAGATCTTTCTTGGAGCCATCCTTCCAATATTTTTACTATTGCATTTTGAGTATCGACCTCTTTTCTCAGATTGTTGATCTGGTCATTATATTTTGTAATTTCTCCTTGTAAGTAGTTAATTCTCCTGTCTAAATCCTTGATTTTAATATCAAGATAGAGATTCAAAGGAAACATTAAAGATAAGGCAAGTAAAAAAGAAATAGCAGACCTTATTATTAATTCTCTCTCTATAATAACTTTTTCTTTTACAAAACTTAGTTTAGGAATGTTTGTTTCTCCATATAGAGCTGTTCCTAAAAGAGAAATATTAAGATCTTCTGTTATCTCTACTTTATATTCTGGAGATATGTTTTTTACAAAATTTTCTACAACTTTAAAATACCTCTCATCTTCTCCAAATATCACTATATTTTTATCTTTACTTTCATAGAAAGCACTGTTTAAATAAGTAACTACTTCTTCTTGCCAACTTAAAAAGGTAGTATCAGAGGATAGATCATTTAAATTATAAAAGTCGTTAATTCCCACGCTCAAGTTTATTACAGAGTTAATTTTTCTATCTCTTATGAAAACTAAATCTGTAGTTTCATTACCTATAAATATAATTCCATCGGGATATCTGTTCTTAAGAGATACTAAGATGTATCTTATACCTGAAATAAAAGAGGGCTCAAGGGATATAAGAGTAAGCCCCAAGTTTTTAAATATATTTTCCCAAGTATCAATTATTATTTTAGGGATTGTAGCTACGACAGATCTTACCTTATTTTTATCCTGAGTAATTACGGAGAAGGTAAAAGAGTTGTAGCTTTCATCAAAGGCTTGAAATTCTTCGAGATCATCAAGTATTGCCATTTCAAGATCTTTTAAAGACATGCTGGGATACTCGGAAGTTCTTATAGAGATATCTTTACTTTCAAAAAGTAATATTACTTCTTTATCCTTTATTTTATTCTCCTTTAGGAATTTTTCGATTTTTTCCTGAACTAAGTTTTTCTCTTCTAATCCTCTATTCCAAAAGTCTCCTTGTGGTATCTCCATTTCCTGGTAATCTCTTAATTCTATACTCTTCCCTTTTTTTAAAACTCTCGCCATTTTTAATCTACCATTAAGCCATTGAATGCTAATCATGATTTCACCACTCCGTCCAACTTAATATAGTTATGGAATATGGGGCAGAAGTTCTGCTTCTTAATCCCTCAATTTTTAAACCTCTTGAATAAGTATAAGTTTGTCCAGTATATACAACGGTGATATTAGAGAGAGCATTGATTACAAAATAGCTTTCTGTGGCACTATAAGTAAGGTCAGATTTTGCAACACCATAAAAGTCAGTGTAAGAGAAAGTAGTAGGACCAAAAGAAGTATAGGTGGGTATATTGGTGAACCAAATCAGGCTGTAGATTGCAATTTCAGCCATACCTTCTGCCAAATAAAGAGCCTGTTTTTCTGCTATTTGGGCTTGAGTTTTTGATATATTGCCCTCCCAAAAGATAATAAGACCTGAGAATATAAGGCTTATTATGGCAGTTACTAATAAAACTGTGATAAGAATTTGCCCCTTTTTCATGGCGAATTAGAATTCTTCCCTCCAGGAGTACAGTATACATTATAGGTCAAAAGCAAGACACGCACAGAATAGTTCAAATTACTACTACTACCCCAGTTTGAAGGATCGTTAGGAAACATGTCCCAGTATTTTCTCTCAAGAGAATAATGATATCTATAGTTTCCAGAACTTGACGGATATCCTCCCCAAGTATATGAATAATTAACTTGGTCAAAGACTAAACCATAAGGATCTGCTAAGGTTACAGTACCTGCAGTATCAGATAATTCTCCTCTGCCTAAGGCAAGTCCTCTTGAATTAGTTCTTATATAAGTAGTATTTTGTGCCAAATTATAATACCTATCCAGTGCCGATCTATTTCCTCCTATTACTGCATAACTTCCTGGAGAAAGATTCCAACTTCCTGAAGCAAGAGTCACTAGAGTATTACCGTTGATCTGCCAATTCTGTATATTTACAGTCTGGTTTGAGGCATTGTATATTTCTATAAACTCTATATCTCTTTCATTTCTACCACGTCCATTTTTATCATAAGGAGCTGGATAATACATTATTTCATTTATTACAATAGGAGGCAAAAGACAATATACATCTATTCTTGGGGTCGAAAGAGAGTAGTTCTTAAATTTACTACTTTCCCAATTTGATGGATCCTGAGAGGGATTTTGTATACTCTTTCTTGATAAGGAATAGTATGTATTTCCCGAAGGTTGTCCTCCCCAACTTTTATCATAGGTTACTTTATCTACTACTGTGTTATTGATATCTTGTAGCACCACTGTGTCGCCATTGTTCCCCAATGGATTATTATTCTGTCCTAAATATTGATCGCTTACTTCAAGAATGATACAGTTTTTAGGAATAAAATAATGAGAAGACAAATTTGATCCTTTAGCTCCTATGATGGCAAGACCTTGAGCAGGTACCGTATAGGTACCACTTAGCGTGTTTGAAATTATGTGACCGTTAATCTTCCAGCCATTAAGGTTTATTGAGGAATAGGTAGCATTACTAATCACCACAAACTCCATCAAATTCTCGCTTATACTATTTCCTTGTCTATCCCGTGGGGCAGGGTAATACATTATCTCACGAATAAAAATTCCTATAATCTGAGGTATTGTTTGAGATCTTAAAGCTACTGTAGTACTTATATATCTACCATCATCCATGAGGATACTTATAGATAGAGTCCTTACAGCAGAAGGCACAGTAGTATAAGTCAAGTTATCATCAAGTCCCATAAATCTTATCTCTCTTATCGGACCTGCAAGTATTTCTCCATCAACAGTAAAATAATATTTTCCATTGTAATAGGAGTAAGAGTATGTAGATTGATCACCTGAGGGAAAGGATAAAACCAAATATCCAAGGGTTTGAGTAGGAGGACTTATATCTAATACTTGGTTCCCCTGTCGTATATCCCTTGTGAGTTTATCTACAATAGTTTGTAGATTACTTATAGATTCTCTCTCTTCAGTCTTTTGAGAGAAAAGAATATTAAAATTACTTAAAATGTTTGCTAATAAAATAGCTATAAGTCCTAATATAAGTACAGTTATTAAAATTTCAATAAAAGTTAGCCCCTTTTTCATGCTAACTCCTTTTAGAGATATAAGTAATGATTATGGTCGAAGGTTCAAAGTCGTCTGACTTGTTATTATTATTCTCTTCCTTCCATACTTGTAGAAATATCTGCCTTAAAGAATAAGTAGTACCTACATTTAATACTGTCATACTATAAAAGTAATCGGTGTATCCAATATTAGAAAAATTCCCTGAATAGGTAAAAGTTGCATTCCAATTTGCTGTAACAACTTTTCTATATTCTTCTAATTTTTCTTCTGTAAGAAGTAGGCAATTTTTCAACATATTCTCATACTCATCACTTTTTACGATATAGGAAACTCCAACACCTATGGAGGACATTATAATACCTAATAATAATATAGCAATAAGGACTTCTAAAAATGTCAAGCCTTTGCTCATAGCCCTATAACTTCAACATATCCTAAGGAATTGATTTTTATAGTAGCAGTGTAAACATCGATACTTAAAGTTAAGGTAGCAGAAGTTTCAGAATCGTCTCCCATAAAGTTTCCATCGCTATCAAAAGAAAAAAGTGTAGCAGTAGAGATAACTTGATTAAGATTCGACAATTTTCTTAAAACCACGTTGTTCTTATCATCTAAAAATATATATGAAGTGTAAGTGGTATAGGTGGGTGATGGCATTAAAGAAAGAGTCCAAGTAGTTTTGTTTATGATTGCTCTTTGTCTAACAAATCTAATATCCTCTTTAAACTGATTTACTACATTTTCTAAAATAAGCTTTTTATCAGGACCAGATCTCAAAGATATAAAAGCTATTCCTAATAGGATAGCGAGGATAAAGACTATTGCAATAACCTCCAAGAGATTAAATCCCCTTTTCATATTTTTATTTTAATAAAAAATTAAGTATTCTACAATAGGAATCATTCATCTATAAAAACGACCTTACCATTTTTATAAAATTTTACCCCTTTTTTATAGAAGTATGTAGAAAAGATGATTTCTCCTTCAGGGTATATATTGCCATTTTCAAAATAAAAAGTGTAAGTATTTGTAGGACTAATACCTTTTATTCCAGAAGGTAGAAGTTGAGGTGGAACGTATACCTTTTTAGTTTTTTCTCCATAAATCTGATAAAAGAGTATAGTATTTAACTTAGGAGAATATTCAAAAGAATAAATAATCCTCTCTCCTTTAACTATAGATAGTTCTGAGGCATATCTTGAATTTATGATGACCTCATGAGACAAAATAAAGGTATAAACCCTTAACCAGTAGAAGATGTGAAGAAGCATGTATAGTGAAAGAAAGAATATAGAGAGGAGTAAAAAATAAATTACAGCTCTCTTATACTTTTTAAGCTTGGCATAAATAACTAAAAAACTTTTCATTTAAAAATAAACCCCGGGGAGAATACCCCGGGGGATAATATTTATAAAAATTTTATGGAGCAGTATAGGTTAAGGTGTATGCGTTTGCTGTGCTTGTATATCCTAAATAATTTTCATTACCAGATGTAGCCCAATAGGTTGAAGTTTGTGAGACATCAACGGCAGTATATGCCTTATTATTATATGGACATACAACGGGTTCAGCAAAATAAGTTGGATCTGACAAGAATGAAGAAAAGTTTGTTAAAGTTGGATATGTGTTGTTTTTATTTCTGTAATATTCAAGGCTTGTTCTTATAATTGCTATGTTAGATTTTTGAGCTGATCTTTTTGCATCTGCCACTGCATCAAAATATCTTGGTAAAGCAATGGCTACTAGGATTCCTAAAATTGCGATTACTACTAAGAGCTCTAAGAGTGAAAAACCTCTACTATTCTTCAAAATATTCACCTCCTTTCATATTTAAAATATTTTTTAAAATTATTCTTTTTGTATTATAGCATTTTTAATTAAGTTTTCAACAATACATTATTATCTTCTAAATAGTCTCACCATATTAAACATAGGCAGATACATGGATATAACAATAAAGAATACGACTACTCCTAAAAAAATGGTCAAGGCAGGTTCTATCATAGAGGTAATTCTCTTTGTACCTATATCTATTTCTCTCTCTGCAAATCTTGTATATTCTTCAAGCATGGTATCAAGTCTACCGCTTCTCTCCCCTACCACAATCATTTGCTTCAAAAGAGGAGTAAAAACCTCTTCATCCATCATATCAGACAGATTTCGCCCTTCTAAAACCCCTGATAACATCTTTCTTAAATGTTCAGAGAAATATAGGTTTCCTATCACATCTTCTAATATTTCTAAGGATTGGGTTATCAATATACCTCCTGTGATAAGAACATAAAAGGTACTTGTAAATCTTGCAAGAAGTATTTGCCTCCATAACTTTCCTATTTTAGGAATTTTTAATTTATATTCATCCCACCATCTCTTGACCTTTTTATTCTTCAAACTTTGCCTTACTCCCACAATAAAAAGGGAAATAAGGATTAGTATTATCAAAATATTGTTTTTAATGAAATTGCCAAGAGAAATGGTAATCCTTGTGGGTAGAGGAAGGGGAACATTAGTTCTTGCATAGACCCTTTGAAAAGTAGGAATTACAAAGGTCAACATAAAAATTACTACAATTATCGCTGCAATTGTAACAATAAGAGGGTATGTAGTGGCTGATTTTATCTTTTCCCTTAACTCATGCTGAAGATCAAAATACTTAGAAAGCTTATCCAACATTACGTCAAGACTTCCTGTGACTTCTCCAGCCCTAACAAGACTTATAAATATTTTAGGAAATACATTTGGATATCTGCTTAAAGCTTCTGAAAGACTCAATCCTGCATCCACATTCTTTCTTACATCAAAGAGTACATCTCTAAAGTAGGCATTGTCAGTTTGGGTAGCAAGAGTTGACAAACATTCAGTTAAAATTATTCCAGATCTAAGTAAGGTTGCGAATTGAGAAGTAAATAACACCAACTCTGGAAGGGTAACCTTTTTCTTATAAGTGAGAGTTTTCCACAAATCTGATTCTTTCTTTACAGAAACTACATATAGTTTTTTAGCTTTTAAAAGCTTTCTTACTTCCCTTTCGGAAGAGGCTTCTAAAATTCCTTTATATATTTTTCCTTGTAGGTCCTTAGCTACATACCTGAAGGAGGGCAAATCAACTCTCCTCCCAGGCTATTACTCTTCTTATCTCATCAATAGTAGTGATTTTGTTTAGAACTTTTTCTCTAGCATTCATAAATAGGGTTTTCATTCCTTCTTTAAGGGCAGTATTTCTTATCTCGTCTATGGATGCACCAGAATTTATCAAACTTCTTATATTTTTAGTAATTCTAAGAATTTCAAAAACTCCAGTTCTTCCTGTATATCCAGTATAATTACAGAAGAGACAACCCTTTCCTCGAGCAAGAGTTATATTTTTACCTTCCTCTTTTGTTAGACCAAGTTCTTCAATCTCCTCAGGAGATGGGGTATATTCTTCTTTACAGGAAAGGCATATAGTTCTTACTAATCTCTGTGCTACGATGCCAATTAGAGAGGAGGCTATAAGAAAAGGCTCAACTCCCATTTGGACAAGCCTTGCAATAGCGCTTGCAGAGTCATTAGCGTGGAAGGTACTCAAGAGCAAATGCCCTGTTAAGGCTGCTTCTATGGAGGTATTTAGGGTTTCGGTATCTCGTATTTCGCCTACCATGATTATATTGGGATCAAGTCTTAGAATATTTCTAAGTCCTGCTGCAAAATCTATACCTATTCGGGGTTGTATCTGAATTTGATTTATGCCCGGGAGAGCATATTCTACAGGATCTTCAAGGGTGATTATATTCACTTCAGGTTTGTTTAATACATTAAGAGCAGAATACAAAGTAGTAGTTTTTCCACTTCCTGTAGGACCTGTCACAAGGATCATACCAAAAGGTCTCTTTATAAGATTTTCAAAAACTTTCAAATCGTAATCTGACATTCCTAATCTATCAAGTTCGATAAGTACCTTGGTTTTATCTAAAAGCCTTATTACTACCATTTCACCATAAGTAGCCCCAATAGAAGCTACACGCAGGTCAAAAACTCTATTTTCATATCTATAGGTAGCTCTACCATCTTGAGGTCTTCTTTTTTCTGCTATATCCATTCCAGAGATTACTTTTATTCTTGTAACTACCGCATCTTGAACCTCTTTAGGAATGGTCATTATATCATAGAGTATTCCATGTATCCTGTATCTTACCTTCATTTCCTTTTCTTGAGGGTCTAAGTGAATATCACTGGCATTTCTGTTTATGGCTTCATTTATTATGGATGATACAAGTTTTACAATTGGGGCTTCCTCTACCCCTAAGGCTGGGGGTATCTCTACAGTAGGTTCTGGAGCAGTTTTTTGAAAGTCTTGTACTACTGTAAGGGTTGTCTTTTCTAAGGGAAAAAGTTTAGATATTGCTTGGTTAAACTCCTTATCTGTAATGATAAAAATTCTTATAGGAGATTTAACAATTCTTCTTATTTCATTTATTACCACAGGATCTATAGGGGGTACAACTGCTATATGTAAGACGCCAGACTCTCTTTTAATGGGAATAAATTTATATCTTCTTAATAGATTCTCTGGAAAACTCTTTGCAACCTTTTCATCTATCTGAACCTCAGCCAGTGAAATATATGGAATCTCACTCTGTTTTTCTAAAACCTTCCCTATATCTTCCGGTTTTACATATCCTCTTTCTATAAGAATTTGTCCAAGTTTTGCTCCTGTCTTTTTTTGCTCTTCAAGAGCTTTTTCTAGCTGTTCTTTAGTGATCAGCCCTTGCTCTAATAAATATTCACCTAAGGGCTTTTTTTCCTTCATAATTTATTTAACTCTTCTTCAAGAAGGTTTTTAACCACATCAAGACTTGCTCTACCCCTTGTTTCTTTCATCACCTGACCAACCAAAAAATTTATAACTTGTTTTTTACCCTTTTTCCAATCTTCCACTGCCTTACTATTATTTGATATAACATTTTTAATTATATCTTGCAAATAGGAAGTATCGGATACAACTCTAAGGCCTTCTCTTTCTATTATAACCAAAGGATCCTCTTTTTTGGTAAGATATCTTCTTAAAACTTCTTTAGCCACAGGCCTTGTGATTTCATTTTTATCTACCATCTCTATTAACTTTACAAACCTTTCAGAGTCTATATCTAGGTCTTTAAATTCAAGCTTATTTTCATTTAAATAACTTAGTATCTCCACTGACAGCCAGCTATGAAGATTTTTGGCGTTTCCATAAATTCTTAATGCTTTGTCAAAAAAGTCTGATAAATCTTTGTCAGATACAAGAATCTCCACATCCACAGGAGAAAGCTCTAAAGCTAAATATCGTTCTCTTCTTTTTGCTGGAAGTTCGGGTATCTCGCTTTTTAATTTATTTTTCATTTCTTCAGTTACCATTAAGGGGGGAAGATCTGGTTCTGGAAAATATCTATAATCTTCTGCTTCTTCTTTACTTCTTAAACTTACAGTTTTTTGATTCTTTTCATCCCAATGTCTTGTTTCTTGGATAACTTCTTCGCCTCTTTTTAAGATTTCAATCTGCCTCTCTATCTCATATTCAAGGGCTTTTTCGAGAGAAAAGAAAGAATTAACATTCTTAATTTCTGTTCTTGTTCCAAATTTACCTTCCTCGGTCTGAATAGATATGTTAGCATCACACCTTAGGGAACCCTTTTCCATATCACCACTACTAATACCCAAATATCTCAATATAAGTCTTAACTCTTGTAAAAAAAGTCTTGCCTCTTTAGGAGAATTTATATCAGGCTCTGTAACTATCTCAATGAGAGGTATTCCTGCTCTATTGAAATCCACAAGACTGTAGTCAGATTCAGAGAGTCTATCTCCAGAGCCTATATGGAGAAGTTTTCCTGCATCTTCTTCAAGATGAATCCTTTTTATTCTTACTCTTTTTATTTCTCCATCTACATAAAGGTCTATATATCCATTTCTACACAATGGTAGATCATATTGAGAAATCTGATATCCCTTAGGAAGATCGGGATAGAAATAATTCTTTCTATCAAATTTGGAATAATTAGATATTTCACAATTTAAGGCAAGACCGGCCTTAATAGCATATTCCACTGCCTTTTTATTTACTACAGGCAAAACTCCTGGAAAACCCATACAAATAGGACAAACATTAGTGTTAGGAGGCAAATTTTCATGCTCAGTACTACAAGAGCAAAATAGTTTTGTCTTTGTAGATAATTGGGCGTGAACTTCAAGACCAATAACAGGCTTATACATCTCTATACTCTCTCCTTATTAGGAAGGGTAGGATATTTCTTTGAAAAATCTACAAATTGTTGATAAGCATAGGCAAATTGGAGCAATTTATCCTCTGTAAAGAAGGAACTCATGAATTGAATTCCTACAGGAAGATTATTGTAGAAGCCAGCAGGCATAGATATGGCTGGAATTCCTGCAAGATTTACTGGAATGGTCATTATATCTGTTAAATACATTTGTAGTGGGTCAGATATCCTTTCTCCAAGCTTAAAAGGCAAAACAGGACTTGTAGGTGATGCTATAATATCTACTTTTTTAAAGGCCTCCTCAAACTCTATCCTTATTAGTCTTCTTACCTTTGTGGCTTTTAAATAGTATGCATCATAATATCCTGCACTTAAGGCATAGGTTCCAAGAATTATTCTTCTTTTTACCTCACTTCCAAAGCCCTTTCCTCTGGTCTGTTTGTACATAGAAATGAGATCTTCTGCAGTAAAGTCTCTATAACCGTATTTTACCCCGTCATATCGAGCAAGGTTTGAACTTGCCTCTGAAGTAGAGATTATATAATAAACTGGAAGGGCATACTCAAGAGAAGGTAAAGATATTTCTTCAATAGTTACTCCCATTTCTTTGAATACACCAAAAGAATTCTCAAGGGTCTTAAGTACTTCCTCTGAGACTCCCTTATACCAAAGCTCTTTTGGAATTCCCACTCTCCAATTTTTAACACTTTTTCCCAAGCCCTCTAAATAATTAGGAATTTCGTAAGGAGATGATGTTGAGTCCATAGGATCATGTCCTGCAATAATTTGAAGTGTTATTGCTATATCTTCTACGGTTCTTCCAAAAGGTCCTATCTGATCTAATGACGAAGCAAAAGCAACGAGTCCAAATCTAGAGACTAACCCGTAAGTTGGTTTTAGTCCTATCACTCCTGTAAAAGATGCAGGAAGCCTTATAGACCCTCCCGTATCTGAACCTAAGGATATAGGAGCCTCACCAGCAGAGACGCATGCTGCAGATCCTCCGCTTGACCCACCGGGTACTCTTTCTATATCCCAAGGATTTTTGGTAGGACCAAAAGCAGAATTTTCGCAAGAAGATCCCATAGCAAATTCATCTAAATTTGTTTTTCCAATTATAATGGCACCATTTTCTTTTAGTCTTTTTACTACTGTGGCATCATAAGGTGGTATAAAGTTTTCAAGAATTTTTGAGGCACAAGTAGTCTTTATATTCTTTGTAAGAATATTATCTTTAATAGCGATAGGAATACCATACAAAGGAAGATTTGGAGATTTGCTTTCAAGTTCTTTGATTTGCTTCTCTATATCTTCGTAAGGTATATGTAAGAAGGCGTTAATATAAGGTTCCCACTCTTTTATTTTCTCAAGATAACTTTCGACAACTTCTTTAACGTTAGCCTCTTTATTTTCATAAATTTTTTTAATCTCTCTTAAAGTTCTCATTCTTCCCTCTTCATTATCCTTGGTATTTTAAATCCTAAATCCTCAATTTCAGGAGCATTTTTAAAAGCTTCTTCCTGAGATATACTTTCTTTTACTTCGTCCTCTCTCCAAATGTTATAAAGAGGTAGTACATGAGCCATAGGTTCCACATTTGAAGTGTCAAGCTCTTGAAGTTTCTTAAAATAATCAAGAATATTCTGTAGTTGTTTTGCAAAAAGTTCTTCCTCCTCTGGAGTAAGATGTAATCTTGCAAGATGCGCTGTCTTCTTAAGTTGTTCTTTAAAGTCTCTTCTCTCCATACTCTTAATATAAATGACAAGCCACAAAGTGGCCCGGATTAATTTCTTTTAAAATTGGCTCCTCTTTTGAGCAAATATCCATTACACTAGGACATCTGGGATGGAATCTACATCCTGAAGGAGGATTTACAGAGCTTGGAACGTCTCCAGTAAGTACAATCTTTTTTCTTTTCTCTGCCACTTCAGGATCTGGAATAGGTATAGCAGAAAGCAAAGCCTGAGTATATGGATGAAGAGGAGAATTATACAGATCATCATTATTGGCTATTTCTACAATTTTTCCCAAATACATCACAGCAATTCTGTCACATATATGTCTTATAACTGCTAAGTCATGAGATATGAAAAGATAAGTTAATTTAAATTCTTTTTGAAGATCTTGCATCAAATTAATTATCTGAGATCTTATTGAAACATCCAATGCAGAAGTTGGTTCATCAGCGACTATAAATTTGGGATTCAAGGCAAGAGCTCTTGCTATTCCTATTCTTTGCCTCTGACCACCCGAAAATTCATGAGGATATCTTGTGGCATGATAAGGAGCAAGCCCCACAAGTTCTAAAAGTTCCTGAACTCTTTTTTCCTTTTCTTGAGAGTTTCTTACAATACCATGAACTTCTAGTGGTTCTCCTATAATTTCACTTACAGTCATTCTTGGATTTAGAGAAGAATAAGGATCCTGAAATATTATCTGCATATCCTTTCTAATTTTTCTTAAATCTTTATTAGAAAGCTTTGTAATATCAATCCCATCAAAAATTATTTGTCCATCGGTTGGTTCAAGAAGTCTTATAATAGTCCTTGCTACAGTACTTTTACCACACCCTGATTCCCCAACAAGACCTAAAGTTTCTCCTTTTCTTATGTAAAAACTTACATCATCAACGGCCTTTACATCACCCACATGCTTTGATAATATTATTCCTCTCTTTATTGGAAAATATTTTTTAAGATTTTTTACTTCTATTATGATCTCTTCAGAAAAGTTATTCATAGGACCTCCTAAGATTTTTAGCATGTATACAACGAGAGTAATGTCCTGGTTCTATTTCTACAAGGTCAGGAATTTGCTCAAAGCATTCAGGAGTTTTATATGGACATCTTTCAGCATAATAGCAGTAATTAGGAAGAGAGACCAAGTCAGGAGGTTGACCTTCTATTGCTTTTAATCTATCTTTTCTTACATCAAGCCTAGGAACTGATTCTAAAAGTCCTATGGTATACGGATGAGAAGGTCTCTTGAATATGGTCTTTACATCAGCATATTCTACAACCTTTCCAGCGTACATTACAAGAACATTATGACATGTTTCTGCCACTACTCCCATATCATGGGTTATAAGTATCAAAGACATACCTAACTCTTTTTGGAGTTGTTTTATAAGATCTAAGATTTGAGCTTGAATAGTTACATCAAGAGCTGTAGTAGGCTCATCAGCAATTAAGACTTCAGGATTACAGGAAAGGGCCATTGCAATCATAACTCTTTGTCTCATTCCTCCACTAAACTGGTGGGGATACTCATCTATTCTCTTACTTGCTTCGGGTATCCTAACCAATTCTAACATTTCAATAGCCTTTTTCCTTGCTGATGTTTTATCTAACTTTTGATGCAAAATTATAGCTTCCATTATTTGATCTCCAATGGTAAACACAGGGTTTAATGAGGTCATGGGATCTTGAAAAATCATAGATATTTTATTACCTCTAATCTCTCTCATTTCAGTCTCTTTCTTCTCAAGCAGGTTCTCTCCCCTATACCAAATTTCGCCCCCCATGATTTTTCCTGGCGGATCTTGGATTAACCTCATTATAGAAAGAGCTGTTACACTCTTTCCGCTTCCAGACTCTCCAACTATACCTAAGCTTTCTCTTTTACTAATACTAAAACTAACATCGTCAACAGCCTTTACTATACCTTCATCAGTAAAAAAATATGTTTTTAAATTTTTAACTTCAAGCAGTAGCTCGTTCACAAGTGTTGCCTCCTTTTAAAATAAAACCCTTCCCGTTTTGGGAAGAGTTTTATTTTAAGAATTGGTGCCGAGGCCGGGATTTGAACCCGGACGGGCTTATGCCCATAGCACCCTCAATGCTACGTGTCTGCCAAATTCCACCACCTCGGCGTTTTCTTTAAAGATTATATAAAGCTTTGCTTTAGCTGTCAAGATTTCTTACATGACTTTTTATATTGGTTATTTTGTGACTTTTTTTCCTGTTTTTTCTTCTTTTAGTTCTTCTTTTACATTTTCTTTATTATTTTCTAAAGTTATCTCTTCAAAACCCCATATTTTTCTTATTTCTCTTTCTATCTCATCGGCAATTTCGGGATGCTCCTTTAAATATAACTTTGCGTTTTCTCTGCCCTGCCCTAATCTGATATCTTTATAAATATACCAGGTACCACTTCTTTCTATAACTTTTGCTTCAACTCCTGCATCTAATATACATCCTTCTCTAGATATTCCTTCTCCATAAATAAGCTCGAATTCTCCTTCTTTAAATGGTGGTGCAACCTTGTTTTTTACTACTTTGACCTTGACTTTTGTTCCTGTTACTTCGCTTCCCTCTTTCATTGATTCTGCTTTTCTAACATCTATTCTTACCGATGCATAAAATTTTAATGCTCTGCCCCCCGGAGTAGTTTCTGGATTTCCAAAAAATACCCCTACTTTCTCTCTCAATTGGTTAATGAAAATAGCTACAGTTTTAGACTTACTTATTACTCCTGTAAGTTTTCTTAAAGCTTGGGACATTAATCTAGCTTGAAGCCCAATAAAGGCATCACCCATCTCTCCTTCAAGTTCAGCCCTCGGAACCAGAGCGGCTACAGAGTCTATAACTATTACATCTACTCCACCACTTCTTACAAGTATTTCTGCAATTTCAAGAGCTTGTTCGCCTGTGTCTGGCTGTGATATTAAAAGATTTTCTAAATTAACCCCAATTTTCCTTGCATAATTAGGATCAAAAGCATGTTCTGCATCAATAAAGGCTGCGACACCTCCCATTTTTTGTGCAGAAGCTATAATTTGTAGCGCTACAGTAGTTTTTCCTGATCCCTCAGGGCCAAAAAGTTCTATTATTCTTCCTCTAGGAACTCCACCAACTCCAAGAGCATAATCTAAAGTAAGTATACCTGTGGGGATAACAGGTACCTGAAACCTTTCCTGACTCCCCAATCTCATTATAGCGCCTTTTCCGAATTGTTTTTCGATTTGAAATATCGCTGACTCTAAAGCTTTTTCTTTTTCCATATATTAACTACCTCACCTCTATTTTTTCTTGAATTAATTATATCAATTCAAAAATTTTATAACAAGTTGAATTGAAAATCTTCGTCTATTTCATGCTTTAGCTCTTTAGATAGTAGTGAGTAAAGAGCCTCCTTGGGGGACTTGTTTTCGTAAAGTACTTTATAGACCTCTTGAGTAATAGGCATGTACACTTTGTTTTCTTGAGAAATATAATAGGCAGACTTTGCAGTATAAACTCCTTCTGCTACCATTCCATTAAGTTTATCTAAAGCTTCCTCCAAACTTAACCCTTCTCCTATTAATTTACCTATGGTCCAATTTCTGCTAAGAACACTTGTGGAGGTTAATACTAAATCTCCTAATCCGGAAAGTCCTAGTATAGTGAAGGGATGAGCTCCATATAAAATTGCTATTCTATTTATTTCCACAAGGCCGCGAGTAATAAGACTTGCTTTTGCGTTATATCCAAATCCAAGACCATCAGATATGCCTGCTGCAATAGCTATTACATTTTTAAGGGCTCCACCTATTTCTACCCCTATTATGTCATCGCTTCTATATATTCTCATAAAAGATAAGCTTAAGACGTCTTGTAAGTACTTTGCTGTATTTAAATTCATTGATGCAATAACAATAGCTAATGGCTTTTTTTCCATAACTTCTTTAGCAAAACTCGGACCTGAAAAAGTTGCAACTCTCTCAAAGTCTACATTAAGCTCTTCTTTTATTATCTCAGAAGGTCTTTTTAGAGTGGATATTTCTATGCCTTTGCCTGTGTTAACAAAAAATTTTATCTTAGCTAAGTATTCTTTATTTGTTTTTAAAAAATCCCTTAAGCCCTGTACAGGAAGACTAAATATCGCAATATCAACATCTTTTGTAGCATATTCGATGTCCGACGTAATCTCTAGTGATGGGTCAAGCTTATAACCAGGTAAATAATATATATTCTCTCTCAGTTCTAATATTTTCTTTATTTTATCCTCATTTCTACCCCATAATATTATCTTGTAGCCCTTTTCACATAAAACATTTGCAAGAGCTGTTCCCCAACTTCCACTTCCAAAAACGGTAATTTTTATTTTTTTATCTTCCAACTTATTTTGTGTTCCCCCCCCTTTATAAGTCTTTTCACATTAGGAATATGCCGGTATATAATAAAAATACAAACCAAGATTATTCCCGTAAGGTATTCTACTGGAGGTTTCTCGATACTATAGAGTAAAAAGGGATAGATAACAGCACAAGTAATAGAAGCAACAGATTTGTATTGGGTAATTGCTACTATGATTATAGCAATTACAAAAATTATTATCGATGATTTTGGAAAAAGGTAGAACAGTATTCCAAAAGAAACCCCAACACTCCTTCCCCCTTTAAATTCTGCAAATATGGGAAATGAGTGGCCAATTACAGCTGCAATAATACACAACAGTATAAAAAGATAGTCATTGTGTAAGAAAGTCTGAGCTAAATATACTGCAAGAATTCCTTTACCTACATCCATTATGGCAACTAAAATTGCTGGTCCCCATCCAAGTACTCTTAGTACATTTGTAGCTCCAAGATTTCCACTACCGTGTTTTCGAACATCTATGCCTTTCCAGAGTTTTCCAACAATTAGAGCACTGGGAATAGAACCAAGTAGGTAAGAAACTATTACGAGTATTACTTTTATAAACATACCTACTCCCTCTTTCTTACTTCAATTTTTATCGGAGTTCCTATCCATCCAAAGTAACTTCTAAGGAACTTTTCAAAATATTTAACTACGTTTTTATTCATTATTTCAGGTTCATTTACAAAAAACACAAAGGTAGGTGGAGCCACATCTACCTGAGTGGCATAATAAACTTTTAAAATTTTTCCTTTCTTTGAGAAATTTGTTTTAGAAAGTGCTTCTTCTATAGCTCTATTTACCTGAGAAGTAGGTATCCTCATATTTCTTAACTCAAAAAGCTTATCAACCCATGGCAATATCTTTTTTACATTATAATTCCTAATAGCAGATGTAAAGATGAAGGGAAAATAATCAAATGGTTGCAAGATTTGAGAAACAATTTTTTCAAACTCCCTTCGTTCTTTTAAAGATGGGAATAGATCAGTTTTATTAAAAACAATTAAACAGGATTTTCCTTTATCTTCAATATAATGTAGTATTCTTTTTTCTTGCTCTCTTACTCCCACTGATAAGTCAATAACCATGACAGCCACATCAATTTTTCTTATGGTTTGAAGAGTTTTTCGTACAGAAAGCTCTTCTAACCCCTCTTCCACCCTTGCTGGCCTTCTTAATCCTGGTGTGTCAACGATGATATATTTTTTACCATTGAATTCCCAAACCAGATCAACAGCATCTCTAGTAGTACCAGGAATCTCACTTACTATGCTTCGATCTTTTCCAATCAAAGCATTGAGAAGAGATGACTTACCACTGTTAGGTCTTCCCACAAAGGCAAATCTTATAAATTCGTCTTCAGTATGGGATTCTTCTGTTGGAGGTAATAGTGATATTATCAGATCTAAAAGTTCATATAAATTTTGCTTATGAAGGGCAGATATGGGAAAAGGTTCGCCTAATCCTAAGGTAGTAAAAGGAGCAATATATTCTTCTTTATCAATCCTTCCTTCCATTTTGTTTACCACTAATATAACTTTCTTTCTGGACTTTCTTAATATATCTGCAAATTCATAATCTAAAGCTGTCAATTCTGATCTTCCATCTACAACAAAAAGTACAATATCACTTATATTTATAACCTCTTGAATTTTCTCCTGAACAAGATGACTTAAATCGTCATTAAGGCCCCATCCAGCAGAATCTATTAAATAAAAATATTTGCCTTCGTGCTCACATAAGTGAACAAGAGGATCCCTTGTTACTCCTGGCTCATCAGCAACAATTGCCTTCTCTTCTCCTGCAATTCTGTTAAAAAGTACAGATTTTCCTACATTTGGCCTTCCGACTATGCTTACTACTGGAATGCCCTTTTTTATACCAAATGAATCTCTAAGGGATACAGACTCTTTAATAGCTCTACTACCTCCTCTACAAAGTCATTAGGTGTTGATGTACCTGTAATTATACCAACTTTATTGTCTTCTTTAAACCAACTTTTGTCTATTTCTTCTATATTCTCAATATGATAAGTTGTTATTTTCTTACTCAAAGTGATATATAGTCTCCTGGTATTTGCGCTATTTTTTCCACCTAAAACAAGAGCAAGATCTACCATTTCTGACAACTTTTTAGCTTTTTCTTGTCTCTCAATAGTTTCAGGACATATGGTGTTAAATATTCTAATCTCTTTACCCTTTTCCATTATTAGATTTACTTTTTGAAGAGCATTATCTAAACTTTGAGTAGTTTGAAAAACTATACCAATCTTAGGATAATTTTCAATCTTTTTTATGTCATCCTCATTTTCTACTACTATACCTTGATCATCCGTGTAGCTTAATATTCCTATTACTTCTGGATGATTTTTTTCTCCTATGATCACTACTTTGTATTTATTCTTGTTTAGATATTCTGCAAGAATTTGGACTTTCTTTACCAAAGGGCAAGTAGCATCATATACTTTGTTCCCTAAAGTTCTATAGAATTCTATATCCCTCTGAGGCAAACCATGAGCTCTAACAATTAGAGCCTTTCCTTCAACAAATCCGTTTTTCTCAAGAATTTTTATACCTTTTTTGGACAACTCTTCTATAACCTTAGGATTATGAACTAAAGCTCCTAAAGTATATACTTCGCCCTCATTAGAAAGGACTTTTTCGGCAAGGGAGATAGACTTTTTAACCCCAGAACAAAATCCATAAGGTGTGGCAATATACAAAATCATTTTAAAAGCTCCATTAAGTTTACCTTTATTTTCTCATTTACTTCTCTTACATCTTCCTTACTTGGCCTTCTAACCTTAGGTATCTCTATAATTTTCCCTATTCTAATTTTAATTTGTCCCTTAATCTGAGGAAAGATTTTTTTCCTTCTCCATATTTTTTCGGTACCTTTAATGCCTACGGGTAGAATAGGTAGGCCATGAGTTAGGGCAAGAGAAGCAGCACCATCTTTTAATTCTAAAAGTCCCAACTCAGGATGATCATTTCTTGTTCCTTCTGGAAAGATTACTATTATTTCGTTTTCTTTTATTAATTTATTTATCTTTTTCCATGTTTCGTATTTAAAATCCTTTCTATCTACATCTATTGCACCGAGCCACTTTAAAAAAGGATTAAATATTTTGGATTTAAATAACTCTTTTTTAGCAAGATAGAACAACCTTTTATCAAAAGCGGCCCCTATTACAATAGGATCTAATATACTCACATGGTTCGCCACAAGAATAAAAGAACGAGAGGGAATATTTTCTTTTCCCTCTACCTTATATCCCCATATAATTTTTAATAAAAAGCGTACAATAATTATTAAGATTTTATAGAAAAAGTGAGAAATTGCCTTTTTAATTTTCTTCATAATTTAAAGATTCTCTCCTTAAGACAGCTTCTATCTGTTTCATTATATTATTTGTAAATTCTTCTTCTTTAGCTCTATCAGGCTCTCCTTCATAATAAACAGGCTGTAAAAATATTACTTTTATTTTTCCTCTTAAAGATGGTACCTTTTTCTCAGGAGACCATATACGATCAGCACCTATTATAGCTGTAGGGATAACTGGAACTTTCATCTTAGCTGCAAAATATCCAATACCCCTTTTAGGCTTAACTTCTTTTTTCTCCATTCTTAATCTCGTTCCCTCGGGAAAAACCAGTAAAACTTCTCCTCTTTTTAAGGCCTCAATACCACCTTTTACTGCAGAAAGATCAGCATGTTCTCTATTTACAGGAATTCCACCGAGAAAACGAGCAAATCTTCCCAATAAAGGATATTGGAATCTCTCTATTTTGCCAAGAGTTTTTATAGGTCTAGACAAACTTACAGCAATGGCTAAAACATCAAGACTACTTCTATGATTTGGAGCAATTATTACAGGCCCGTATAAAGGTATATTCTCGATACCCTTTACTTCCAATTTATAAAGTTTTTTAAGGAATATCCTTATAATATTTGCGATACCTTTATATATTAGAGGCTGGAAACTCGTACTATATTTCCTCCTTTTCATAAGGGATCCCATCGCAAGCAGGAGGAGTAGATTTTCCAACAGCACCGGCAAGAACAAGCATGGTTAAGATATAAGGTATCATCTGAATAAATTGAGTAGGTATTCCCACTCCTTCAAGTCTTATCCTTACCGCCTCTGCTATACCAAATAATAGGCATGCTCCAAATGCCCCTATAGGGTTCCAATTACCAAAAATCATAGCAGCAAGGGCTATAAAACCTCTACCACCTGTCATGTTTTCTACAAACACTCTTGCGTGCTCCAAAGAAAGAAAAGCCCCACCTAATCCACCTAAAATACCACTTATTAAAACTCCTATATACCTATACTTATAAACATTTACTCCTAAAGTATCTGCAGCCTGAGGATTCTCTCCTACAGCCCTTAATCTTAATCCAAAGACCGTCTTGTATATTACGTAATTAGAAACAAAGACTATAATTATCATTAAAATTATAAGTGGTGACAAATCTTTAAAAAGAATACCAACCCCAGGGATAGACGACAAAATAGGAATACTAATAGGACTAAATCCCTCAATATGATGAGACGATCCTGCAGCCTTAAATATTAGCCTAGAAAGAAAAGTAGTACCACCAGCAGCTAACATGTTTAAAGCTGTACCACTTATTATCTGATTTACTTTGAATTTTATAGATACTATTGCATGAATCAAAGAAACAGTCATACCAGCAAGAATAGCAAAAATTATACCTATTAATGGACTTTTGAAAAAGTACGTTCCTACAGCAGCAAAAAAAGCGCCAAAGAGCATGATCCCTTCTAAAGCAATGTTTACTACTCCACTTCTTTCTGAGAATACCCCACCTAAGGAAGCATAGGTAAGGGGAGTAGCCATTCTAATAGCAGATACTATAGTTTCCCAAGCAAATATAGACTCAAACATATAAAATTTTCCTCCTTCTCTTTAAGAAACGAATAACTACTTCGTTTGTAACTACAATGGTTAATATTATTATAGCTTGAAGAACAGATATTATTTCACGAGGAATATGAGTAAATACATCCATACCTATAGCCATTCTATCTAACGCTCCAAAAAGAAGAGCAGAAAATATAATACCTATAGGATGGTTTTTACCAAGCAAGGCTACAGCTATACCAGTAAAACCCATTCCATGGGTAAAGTTATCAAGAAACCTATACCTATAGCCTAAAACATCATTAATACTCGCTAATCCCGCTAGGGCACCACTTATCAGCATAGATAATAAAATTATTTTTTGAGGATTTATTCCTGCATTCTCTGAGGCGTGGGGATTTAGACCTAAAGCTCTTATCTCATATCCAAGTTTCGTCTTCCAAAGTAGATAATAGGTGAATATTATGGCAAGAACAGCAATTATCAACGAACTATTTAAAGGATTGCTCTCTGGAATATTTATTCCTATTTTCTGGAATATACTGAAGAGTTTTGGTAAGGTAGCTGAAGAAGGTAATTTAGCTGTTTGAGGGAGAGGGTATATTACACCTTTTTCCCTAAATGTATTCACAACAAGATAATTAGTAAGGGCATATCCTATCCAGTTCATCATTATGGTATTTATTACTTCATGAGCTCCTAATTTTGCTTTTAGAAGCCCAGGAATAAGAGCCCATAATGCTCCACCTAAGGCTGCAAAAAGAAGAGTAATAAATAAGTGTAAAAAGGGAGGAAATAAAGGAGCAATATATAAACCTGCAATAGCAGAAACAAAACCTCCTACAAGAATTTGTCCTTCTGCTCCTATATTAAAGAGTCCAGCCTTAAAAGCTACTGCTACAGCGAGTCCAGCAAGAATGAAAGATGTAGTGTTGAAAAGAACATATCCCCAACCATTAGGGTTACCTAAAGCAAAACTTATCACTTCCTTATAAGTTTCTATAGGATTGTGTCCTAATAAAAATATTACAATACCCCCAAAAAAGAGAGCAATTAAAATGGAGATTGCAGGACTTATTATATTTAGAATTAAATTTTCAAGAAAATCTCTATTTTTCAAGTTAGAGCCTCCTTTAACTCTTTCTGTCTTTTAACTCCAGTCATATAATAACCTAATTCTTTTTCATCTACTTCACCCTCAACAAAAGATCCTACTATCTCTCCATTATACATAACTAAAATTCTGTCGCTTAAATTTAATATCTCATCCAAGTCTGCTGAAACTAACAATATTGCCTTACCTTTGTTTCTTAAATTAACTAATAATTGATGTATGAATTCTGTAGCTCCAATGTCTAATCCTCTGGTAGGCTGGGAAGCTATTAAAAAATCAGGAGAAAAACTAATCTCTCTTCCTACTACTACTTTTTGTTGATTACCACCAGAAAGATTTCTAATAGGAGTCTTTATGCTTGGAGTTTTTACATCAAATTCCTTCACAATTTTCTCAGCGTGAGAATTTATCTTTTCATAGTTTAGAAAAACACCCTTTGAAAATTCTTTATAAAAATGTAAGCCAAGAATAGAATTTTCTGCAACCGAAAAATCAAGCACAAGTCCTCTTTTATGTCTATCTTCGGGGATATGACCTATATGCAGACGCCTTTGTCTTATGGTTTTCGAGGTTATATTTTTTCCTCTTACACAGATTTTTCCTTTTTGTATAGGAATCAATCCCACTATGCTCTCTACAAGTTCGGTTTGTCCATTTCCTTCTACTCCTGCAATACCTACAATCTCTCCTGCTCTAACATTAAAAGAAACACCTTTTACCACATCAAGACCTTTTCTTCCTTTTACCCATAGATTCTCTACTCTAAATATCTCATCACCTTTTTTGATCTTACTTTTCTCTACTTTCAAGAAGACCTCTCTTCCAACCATGAGTTGAGCAAGTTGATATTTATTAGTCCTTTTTGTCTCAAGAGTATCTACCAATCTACCTCTCCGCATTACACTAACTCTATCGGATATTTCTAAAACTTCATTTAGCTTATGAGATATGAAAATTATAGTCTTACCCTGTGAAGATAAATTTCTTAAGATTTTAAATAGCTCCTCTACTTCCTGAGGAGCAAGAACTGCTGTAGGTTCGTCTAAGATTAAAACCTCAGCTTTTCTATATAAAAGTTTCAAGATCTCTACTCTTTGAGCTTCACCCACTGATAGACTTTCAACTTTTGCGTATAAGTCTACTTTAAAACCCGTACTTTCCAGTAATTCTTTAATTAAAGTTTCTGCTTTTTTAAAGTCAAGAGAGATACCATTTTTTATTTCAGATCCTAAAATTATATTTTCAATTACTGAAAATGGAGGAATAAGCATAAAATGTTGATGCACCATACCAATTCCATTTTCTATAGCATCCCTTGGAGAATTAAATATAACTTTTTTACCTTTAATGTAAATATTTCCCTTGTCTGGCTTATAAAGACCATAAAGAATTTTCATCAAGGTAGATTTTCCTGCTCCATTTTCACCAACAATAGCATGAATTTCTCCAGGATATATAGAAAGATTTACATTATCATTTGCTAAAACTCCAGGAAAAACCTTTGTTATTCCTTCAAGTTTTATAATCTCTTCCACAGAAAAACCTCCTTAGTAAAGCCCCCTCTTTATATAAAGAGGGGGCTAATCTAAATATTATTTACTTCTTCAAATATTTTGCCTTAAATTCTTCAAAGGTCTTATCATCGTAAGGTACCACGATTTTACCAGCTATAATATCTTTCTTTATCTGTTCAACTTTTTGTATTACACCAAGAGGTAGTAGTTTTGTTCTTTCATAATCAACTCCATTGTTCTTAAGACCAAAAACCCTTATTCCACTCTTAAAATTACCCTCTTTCACATCTTTAATAGTCTCATATACTGCTACGTCTACTCTCTTCAACATGCTTGTTATAATTCTATCGGGCATAATCCAGGATTGAGGAGAATCTACTCCAATGGCATACTTATTAGTCTCTTTTGCTGCTTCAAATACTCCCTCTCCTGAAGCTCCTGAAGCGTGATAAACAATGTCTGCTCCTTGTTTATATTGAGCTAAGGCTAATTCTTTTCCTTTTACAGGATCTTTGAAGGCATCTCCAGTAACACCTATGTAGTTTATCAAAACCTTTACCTTTGGATTTACATACATTGCTCCAGCTTTATATCCTACTTCAAATTTGTGTATTAATGGCATATCCATGCCACCCACAAATCCTATCACGTTACTTTTAGTCATCAAACCTGCGATAACTCCTACAAGGAAGGATCCTTCATGTTCATTAAAAACTAAAGAAGATACATTGGGTAATCCTTCGATCACTCCATCAACGATCGCAAATTTTACCTTTGGAAAATCTTTTGCTACTGCTGTAATAGCATCGGTAAATAGGAAACCTACACCTATTACTAAGTCATAATTTTGCTCTGCAAGAGTTCTAAGGAGTTCTTCTCTATTTGCTCCTCCAGGCCCTGGCTCTAAATCTTTACCCTCTACCTTGAGGACTTTTATAGCCCTTTGAAGTCCTGCATATGCAGCATCATTAAAGGATTTATCTCCTCTTCCTCCCACATCATAAACAATACCTACTCTTATAGTTTTAGCTGAAAATCCAACACTCATCAAACCTATAAAGGAAAGAATCAGGAATAACACAAAAATCTTACGCATCTTAAAAACCTCCTTCGTTGAGTATAGTCTTTGGTTGTGTACACAGAATAATAGACTTGAAATCTTTAAATCTCATCACCTCCCCGCAGAACTTTTCTTGGTTTTCCCTCTCCCTGAGACACAACGTATCCTTTTTCTTCTAATATATCTAAAAGTCTTGCTGCTCTATTATAACCTATACTAAGCTTTCTTTGAATATATGAAGTAGATATAATTTTTCTTCCCTTTAAAAGCTCAATTACTTGAGGAAGCAATGGATCACTAAACTCTGAGATTTCTTCTTTTTCTTCTTCCTGTTCAAGACTTTCAAGAGATATAGGTTCTACGGAGATTTCTGGAACATTTTCTAAAATATAATTAACTACATTCTTAATATCTTTTTCATCCACATATGGTGCTTGAAGTCTTATAGGATGTCCGCTGGTTATAGGTTGGTAGAGCATATCTCCCTTACCAATTAATTTTTCTGCTCCGCTATCATCCAATATTATCCTTGAATCTATTTGAGAGGATACTGCAAAAGCAATTCTTGAAGGAATATTAGCTTTAATTAAGCCAGTTATAACATCTACTGAAGGTCTTTGAGTTGCCACTACTAGGTGAATCCCAGCAGCCCGTGCTTTTTGAGCCAATCTACATATTAGGTCCTCTATCTCCTTAGGAGAAGTCATCATTAGATCGTTTAACTCGTCGATGATTATTACAATATATGGTAAGTTTTCTTTTTCATTTAGATTTTTATACTCCTCTATGTTTCTTACCTCATTTTTTTCAAAAATTTCATATCTTCTTTCCATCTCTCCAACAGCCCATTTAAGAGCAAACACAGCCTTTTTAGGCTCTGTAACTACTGGGTGTCTCAGATATCTACCCATAAGCTTATTGTAAATAGAGAGCTCTACCCTTTTAGGGTCTATCATAAGTAGATTTAAAGTTTCAGGTGTATTCTTATAAAGAAGACTTATAATTAAAGCATTTATAAACATACTCTTACCTGAACCTGTGGTTCCTGCAATTAAAAGATGTAATATTTCAGATAAATTTGCAACCTTTATATTACCTATAAGATCTTTACCAAGAGCAAAGGTTAGTGGATGTTTTGACTCTATAAAAGCATCGCTTTCTAATATTTCTCTTAGATATACTTTTACGGGTTTTCTTCTCGGGATTTCTACTCCTACAACCGATTTTCCTGGAACAGGAGCTTCAAACCTTACACTTGGAACAGCAAGGGCTAGAGCAATATCATTTGATAAATTTAAGACCTTACTTACCCTTGTGCCCGGAGCAAGAGTAATGTTATATCTAATAACAGAGGGTCCTATATTCCAATCCTGTACCTTTGCATCTACCTTAAAGCTTTTTAGAGTTTCTTCTAAATTTTTGGCTATTTGCTCGTAATCCTCTAGCTCAGCCTTACTGGGAGCAGAATATGACAAGATAGATGTGGGAATTGAAAAGTCTAACTTAGTCTTTCTTTCTATGTAAGAAGTTGTTTGCTTATTCTCTTTTGAGGTTTTTTTTGTTGTTTTCTCAAAAGATCTATCAGAGATTTTTTGAGTTTCTAAGTCTAAATTTACTTTTTTGTTTTTTTCTCTTTTTATCCTAACTTTAGACCTAGGTGGTGGAAGTAAAAAAACGGCAATCGTAAGTGTAGCAATAGAAAATATAATATATCCAAAAAAGCCAATGTAAGGGAAGATATTAAGTAAAAGTCTTCCTAATTCTCCTTGATATTTATATAAATTGAAAAATTTTATAAAAACAGTAAAAAGGCTAAATAAAGAAATAAGATAAAGTCCTAATGCCAGAAATTCTTTTTCAAGGGTTTTTCTTCTTAAAAGATAATATATGGCAAGGCCTTGAATGACAACAAATGGAATTAGATATATGCCAAAGAAATTTTTCAAAAAGTCAATAAAAATTCTACCCAGAATCCCGCTTGACTCTGGAAATAACCAAGACAAAAAACCAAATATATTTATGCAGATTAGAAAGATACCAACCAATTTTCTCTTTTCCATCTTTCTAAATTTCCCACACCAAAGGTATAATCACAGGTTTTCTTTTTAACTCTTCATTGAAAAAATTCTCAAGAGTTTCCTTGACAAGAGCCTCTTTGTTTATATTGCCATTTTTTCCAGCTTTCTTTCTAAAAACCTCTCTTACTCTTTCTCTTGCTGTCTCTATAAGCTCCTCCGAATCCTTTACAAATATAAAACCTTTTGAGATGATCTCTGGTCCATCTAAAATAAGACCTGTTTCACTGTCAATAAGAACCCCTACGATCAATACTCCATCCTCAGCTAATCTTTTTCTCTCCATTAAAATAATGTTTCCTACGTCTCCAATACTAAGACCATCTACATATATATTATTTAAACTAATTTTACCATCTGTTATTGCTCTTCCATCCTCAAACTCCAAAATAGTACCATTTTCTATTATTATTATGTGATCCTTAGGAATACCTAGCTCCAAACCTATTTTCTTGAGAAGAGCTAAATGTCTATACTCTCCATGATAAGGGATAAGGTATTTGGGCTTTAACAAATTTATAAACATTTTCACTTCCTCTTGAGCAGCATGCCCTGAAACATGGACTCCTGCGTCTTTACCATATATGACTTCTACACCTTTTCTAAATAATTGATCTACCATTCTGTAAACCATAACCTCATTTCCAGGTATTGGTTTAGTAGATAATATTACAGTGTCTCCTGGCCGAAGAGAGAGTTGTTTATAAGAATGGTTTGTAAGAAGAGACAAGGCTGAATATGGCTCTCCTTGACTTCCTGTTGTAAGAACAAGAACTTTTTCATCAGGAAGGTTATTGACATCTTTTATGTTTATCATAATATCATCCGGAATGTTTATATATCCTAATCTTTTAGCAACTTCTATGTTAGTTATCAAACTTTTTCCAGCTATAGCAACTTTTCTACCAAATTTTAATGCCATATCTACTGCTTGTTGAATACGGTGGAAATTAGAAGCAAAAGTAACAAGAAATATTCTGCTTTTAGTAGAACTGAATATGTTCTCAAAAGAACTTTTTACCAAACTTTCTGATGGGGTTATTCCAGGTTGTTCTACATTTGTACTATCACAGAATAGAGCAAGCACTCCTCTTTTCCCAAACTCTACTAATTTATTAAAATCAGGAGGATTACCATCTATAGGCGTCTGATCAAGTTTAAAATCACCGCTTATCACAATTAAACCAACAGGAGTAGTTATAGCAAGTCCAATGGTATCGGGAATGCTATGAGTTTGTCTAAAGGTCTCAATGGTAAAAGGACCTATAGTTATGGTATCATTAGGTTTAATCTTATTAAGATTAGCTTTAAGCCTAAATTCCTCTAATTTTTTTTCCACCAAACCAAGGGTCAAGGGAGTTCCATAGATAGGAATATCTAAATCTTTTAATAAGTATTGAAGAGCTCCTATATGATCCTCATGCCCATGAGTAAGAATTAACGCTTTAACTTTGTCTTTATTAGAAATCAAATAAGATATATCAGGGATAACAAAGTCAATACCAAGCATATCTCCATCGGGGAACATTAAACCAGCATCTATTACAATAATAGTATCCCCGTACTGGAGAAGAAGCATATTTTTACCAATTTCTCCAAAACCACCAATAGGAATAATTTTCAGCCTATGCCTCATTTATCTGAAAACCGTACTCCTTTAGAATTTTTATCAGCTCAGTCCTATTTTTACTATCTATAGGAGATAATGGTAATCTACATTTTCCTACTTTGTATCCAAGTAGATTAAGAGCTTCTTTTAAGGGGATAGGATTCGTAGTTAAGAACAACCCTTTAAATATAGGTAAAAGCTTAAGATGCAACTCTGCAGCTTTTTCTATATTACCACTGAAATAACTATTTATCATTTCTTTTATCTCTTTTCCTACTATGTGAGAGGCTACACTTATTACCCCATCCCCTCCTACACTGAGTAATGGAAGGGTCATAGAGTCATCACCACTATACAGCAAGAAGGGACGTGGTAAAAGCCTTCTTATCATTGCAATTTGGTTAATATCTCCACTTGCTTCTTTTACTCCTACAATATTTGGACAATCCTGAGCTAATCTCTTTAAAGTTTCAGGAAGGATATTTACTGCAGTTCTCGAAGGTATGTTGTATACTATAATTGGTAAAGAAGTTTCAGAGGCAATTTTGGCAAAATGTAGATATAAACCATCCTGTGGGGGTTTGTTATAATAAGGAGCAGTAGCTAAAATACCATCAACTCCTATTTTTTCAGCTTCTTTTGTAAGCTCTACAGACTCTTTTGTACAATAATTGGTAGTTCCAGCAATAACTTTAGCCCTATTTCCTGCTATCTTCTTTACTCTCTCAAAAAGTGCTAACTTTTCTTCTTTAGACAAAGTAGGAGCTTCCCCTGTAGTTCCAGAGACAAGAATACTATCGCTTCCATCTTCAATTAACTTTTCTACAATTCTGTCAACCTCACTCCAGTTAATTTCTCCATATTCGTCAAAAGGAGTTATCATCGCTGTTATCAAACTACCAAAATGAACCATTATTCTAAGCCTCCTCCCTATTTAGAAAAGATTCGAGCCCATAAAAGAAACCTTCTCTCTTAATTATCTCTCTGATGGCCATCAATACTCCAGGGATATAACATTCTCTACTAAGGGCATCGTGTCTTATACTTAAAGTCTGACCAAGCCCCCCAAATATAATCTCCTGATGGGCAACTAAACCAGGTAATCTAACACTATGTATATTTATTGAGTCTAGTTTTCCACCACGAGAACCTGGTAATTTTTCAACTTTTGTTGCGTCTTTATGAGTTAAGTTATGTTTTTTCATCTCTTCGGAGAGTATTTCTGCAGTTAAAATTGCTGTACCAGAAGGAGCATCGGCTTTTTCATTATGATGTAGTTCAATAATCTCCACATCTGGAAAATATTTTACGACTTGTTTGGCAAGTTGTATCATTAATACAGCTCCTAATGCAAAATTAGGTGCAATTAAAATTGCTGTATTGTTCTTTACTGCAAGGTCTTTAAATTCATTTATCATCTCCTGAGTAAGTCCTGTAGTTCCTACCACCATTCTTTTTCCCATCTGTAAAATCTTTTTTATATTTTGATAGGCTGCTTCAGCATTAGTAAAGTCTACGGCTACGTCAAAATCCTCTTTCAATTCTTCTATACTTCCTAAAACTTCAAGAGAAATTTTATCTGTTCCAATAATTTTCTCATATTTTTCGCCTTTAAAGTACGGATCTATTGCTCCTACAAGTTCGATATCTAGAGCATCAATTAATGCCTTTCCTATAACTCTTCCCATTTTTCCACAAGCTCCAAATAAGATAGTCTTAATCATTTTTAATTTCCCCCTTTAAAACATCTTTATGTTGAGAGTTTATGGGCCCTACTACAGATATGGAAAAAGGCCTATTAAAAATATCCCTAATGGTATCATTAACATCCCCTACAGTTACTTTTCTTATTTTCCTTATTTTGTCAAGCCAAGGAATTATCTTTCCATACACAAGATAAGAATCCAAAAGATAAAATAGCCTCTGAGAAGGACTCTCTATCGCCATTAAAATACTATTTATTGTTTGTCTTTTAGCAAGATCTAATTCCTCTTTAGATATACCATTTTTGAGCAAGTTCTCTCTTTCTTGAAGCAAAGTCTGAAAAGTCTCAACCACTGTTTGAGGAGCAGTTGCAGTATAAATGCCAAACAGGGAGGCATCTTTGAAAGTTAAAAGTTGAGTTTCTACGTTATAAACAAGTCCCTTTTTTTCTCTTAGTTCTCTAAATAATCTTGAACTTATACCACCTCCAAGACTTACTGAGAGCAGAGCAAGAGACTCCCTTCGAGGATCGCCAGGAATATAACCTTCTGTTCCCCACAATATCTGTACTTGTTCAAAATTTCTCTTTAAAAATATTGATCTTGGTCTATACTTTGGGGGTTTTTGTTTAATAGATCTTAAAAGGTTATTCACATCATTTTTATAAAAATAGTTTGCAAAAACCTCCTCTACTTTTTTGGAAGATACATTCCCACTTACCCCCACAATCATATTATCTGTTCTGTAATGCTTGTTATAAAAAGAAATTATAAGATCTTTATCAAAACTTGTAACAGATTTTTCTGTACCTAATATTTCTCTAACCAATGGATGACTGTCCCAAGAAGCCTTAAAAAAATTATCAAATACTAATTCTTCAGGGGAATCCTTATACATTCTAATTTCTTCTTTAACTACTAACTTCTCTAAATTTATCTCATCATCTGAAAATTTAGGTTTTAAAATAACATCGCTAAGAAGCTTTACCCCCTTAACAAAATGATAACTCAATATTTTCAAAGTAAAATAGGTTACCTCTTTTGTCGTGAAAGCATTAAGTTCTCCACCTAGTTGATCAACCTCTTTTCGTATCTCATCTATTCCTCTTTCAGAATTGTTTTTAAACAAAAGATGCTCTACAAAGTGAGCAAGACCATGTTCTTTTTTTTCCTCATGCCTTGATCCAACTTTAACAGCTACTATTATGTTTATGGTCTTCCTAGAGGGTGTATAATCATGAATAATTTTTAACCCATTTTTTAATTCAATTTCAGAAATATTCATCTATTTATACTAAAGATCTTTTCTGGTCAAACTTATCCTTCCGCTCGAATCTATTGAATCTACCTTTATAAGAATCTCGTCACCCAAATTAATTTCCTCTCTTGTTTGGTTTTTACCTGTACCGGTGGTTTTGTATTTTGAGATATGGAGAAGCCCTATCTTTCCTGGTAATATCTCTACAAAAGCTCCATAATCTGTAACTCTTATAACTTTTCCTAAAAATATATCTCCTTCCTTAATGTCTCTCGTATAGTCCTGTACCATCTGAGCAGCTTTTTCTGCCGATTCTTGATCTGGAGCTGAAATATAAACCAAACCTTCAGGCTTTATATTTATAGTAGTATGAGTTTCCTCGATAATCTTCTTTATATTCTTACCACTTGGCCCAATAAGGTCTCCAATTTTACTAGGATTAATTTCTAAAACCATTATTCTCGGCGCATATGGGGAAATCTCAGGCCTCGGCTGAGGTATAGTCTTTTCCATGATATCAAGAATTTGATATCTTGCCTCTTTTGCTTGTTTCAAAGTTCTCTCAATAATTTCATAGGATAGTCCATCAACTTTGATATCAAGTTGCACAGCTGTAATACCATTTCTGGTTCCAGCTATCTTAAAGTCCATTCCTCCTAAAGCATCTTCAAGTCCCTGAATATCCGTAAGTACTTCAAACCTATCTCCTTCTTTGATAAGGCCCATTGCAACTCCAGCTACGTGTGTCTTTATCGGGACTCCAGCATCCATTAATGAAAGACTACTACCGCATACACTTGCCATAGAAGTAGAACCATTAGAACTCAATACCTCAGAAACAACTCTAATTGTATAAGGAAATTCTTCTTCTTTAGGAATAAGTGGAAGTAATGCTCTTTCAGCAAGAGCTCCATGTCCTATTTCCCTTCTTTTAGGTCCTCTCAATGGCTTTGCTTCTCCAACGGAAAAAGGTGGGAAGTTATAATGGTGTATATATCTCTTAGGTTCGCTTTCTATAACACTTTCTATTATTTGTTCCTCTCCAGCACCTAAAGTTACAACAGAAAGAACCTGAGTTTCTCCTCTCTGGAAAAGGGCAGAGCCATGGACTCTTTTCAGAACTCCGACTTCACAACTTACAGGTCTTATTTCGTTTAACTTTCTTCCGTCTACTCTTCTTTTTTCTTCAAGCACTACTTGAGATAATATTTTCTTTGCTTCTTGATTAATTATTTCATCAACTTGAGCAGTTATTTCTCCATAAATAGGTTTAAAATGCTCTATTACTTTTTTCTTCAAATCTTCAAGAGCTTTTTGTCTTTCAGATTTACTTGGAGTAAAAATAGCATCTCTTATTTGATCAACTGTAACATAGTCTAATACATCTCTCTTTAATTTTTCGTCAACCACAAAGGGATCATAATTAAAAGGCGTAGGATTTATTTGGGATAGGATTTCTTCTTGGAAGTTAATTACATCTAACATTGCACTATGAGCCTTGATAATTCCTTCCAAAAAGATTTCTTCAGGTACTTCCTTTCCGTCACCCTCTATCATCAACACAGCATCTTTTGTGCCAGCCACAACCAAATCAAGTAATAAAGAATTGCTTAAAGTAACCGATGGATTTATATACCATTCATTGCCGTCCCAACCTATTCTGACAGCTCCAATAGGTCCTTTGAATGGAAGACCGGCAAGCATTATGGCACAAGATGCACCAATTATGGAAGGAATATCTGTAGAGTTCTCGTGATCATAAGAAAGCACAGTTACTATTACTTGAACTTCGTTTCTAAAATCTTTTGCAAATAGGGGCCTTAAAGGCCTGTCAATTAATCTAGCAAATAGAATTTCAGGCTCTGTAGGTTTTCCTTCTCTTTTAAAAAATCCGCCAGGAATTTTTCCAGCAGCATATAATCTCTCTACATACTCAACAGTTAACGGGAAAAAATCTACATCCTCTTTTTTATCTTCCGAAGCTACCACTGTAACAAGTACAGTGGTCTCTCCGTACTGAACAATAGCTGCTCCTGTAGCTTGCCAAGCAACCTTCCCTATATCAATTTTTAATTCTTTTCCTGCAAATTCTCTTTTAAATGAATAGACCTGTCGCATAGTCTACTACTTTCTTAACCCCAACTCTTGTATTAGTTTCTTGTACCTTTCAAAATCTTTCTCTTGTAGATATTTAAGTAGTTTTCTCCTTCTACCAATCATCTTTAATAGGCCAACACGAGAATGATAGTCCTTCTTATGTACTTTTAAATGTTCTGTAAGTCTCTTTATTCTTTCTGTAAGCAATGCAATTTGTACTTCTGGTGATCCAGAATCATTCTCGTTTAATCTGAATTTTTCAATTATCTGTTTTTTTTCCTCTTTAGTTAGAGCCATATTTTACCTCCTCCTATATTACAAAAAATCGCCTATAGCAATGGTAACCCATCACTATAGGTTAGTTATATTTTAACATAATTTATCTAATATTGACAACCTCAGGGACTGAAAACTTCAATAGATTCTTCTTAGCCTCTTCTATGTCATTTACAAAAATACAGTAAAGATCACCTTTTTTCTTATTTAGGTCTTTCTTGTTTTGAAAGGGCAATATTAAAACATTCAAATCTTCAGAAAGAGCCACTGAATATTTATTGTATATCCCTACCACAGGTAAAACCTTACCTTCTTCCGAAACATCCCCAATTATACCTATTTTAAAGTCATCAATAAACTTAAGTCTATTACTATAAGCCCAAAAAGATAGCATCAAACATAACATATCAGACTTACCATAAAATTGAATATCATCTCTTACTTTAAATCCTTTAAACTCAATCAGCTTATATTTTGAGAGCCGATTGTAGAAATAAAGATTTTTCATAAAAAGATGATAAATAAAACTGTAAAAATGTGGATTTTTAGCCCTCAATAGAATAATGTAAAAATTTGATGGAAAATCATTTGGCATATTTAAAAATAACTCCTTAACATTAACAACTTTGCCTTCATCAAAATAAACAAAAAAAGAAGATAAAGTCTCTAAGATTAAAATAGAAATTAAGATTATTACTATAATTCTGATTTGCACTTCCTTATAAGTTCTATCTCCCTTTTTAGGAGATCTTCTACTTTGCTCAATAAATTTTCAATATATGCCTCCATCTCCTTTTTTACTTCTTCTGCCTCTTTCTTTGCATTGTTAATTATTTCTTCAGCTCTCTTTTGAGCCTCAAGAGTAATCTTGTTATTACTTACAAGAATTTCCGCTTCTTTTTGAGCTTGCTTTATTATCTCTTCCGCTTCCATATAGGCTCTATTTATTATCCTCTCATTATTTTCTATTATCTTTTTTGCCTCATAAAATTCTTGCGGAATAGATTTATCAAGTTTTTCAATTAATTCCATCAATTTTTCCCTATCGAGAAGAACCTTATCCCAAACTGGTATAGCAGGCGAGTTCTCAAGAGTCTCTCTTAATATTTTCAAAGTCTCCAAAATCTCATCCATTTTTAATCAAACTCCTTTAGGCTTAACTCCAAATTTCTCATAGAGTTTCTCTGCCACATAGTCAGGAACAAGCCCTTTTATACATCCACCGAATCTCGCAATTTCTTTGACCACACTTGAACTCAAAAATGTATACTTTAAATCACTTACTAAAAAGACAGTCTCACAGTCTGGATATAACTTTTTATTAGTTAAAGCTTGTTGAAACTCATATTCAAAATCTGAGACTGCTCTAAGTCCTCTTATGATAATTTTAACATTAATTTTTCTCAAGTAATCAACAAGTAATCCACTAAAATGATCTATTCTCACATTTGGTATGTCTTTTAAAGAATGCTCTAACATATCAAGTCTTTCTTCTAAAGAAAAAAGAGGTTTCTTAGAAATATTCTCAGCAACAAGAACTATGATCTCATCATAAATTTTTGCTCCTCTTTGGATAATGTCAATATGCCCATTGGTAACAGGATCAAAACTTCCAGGATAAACTGCTTTTATCATGTTTTTTCTCCCTTTTTATAAAATGATAACACAGTCTCACCATATTTTTTCTCCAAAAATTTAAACAAATGAGCATATTTTTCTGGTAAACTCGTTTTTTTGTGATGTTCTATAATCAGCATACCTTGATCTTTTAGCCAATTAAAATCATTAACATATTTTACCATATCTACAATTTTTTCACCTAACTCATAAGGTGGATCTGCAAATATAATATCAAACCTTTCCAAAGAAAACTTATTTAAAAAACCAAATACATCTTTGTATATTACCTTTGTCTTATCTTGCAAACCAAGACTCTTAATGTTTTCTCTCAAAAGTCTTACAGCATTAGGGTGATTTTCTACAAAAACAACCTTTTCTGCTCCATAGCTTATAGCTTCAATACCTACAATGCCAGATCCTGCAAAGAGGTCAAGAAAAAAGCTTCCTAAAATTTTGTCCGAAATCATATCAAACATAGATTTTCTTACCTGTTCCATGGTAATCCTATAATTTCCCTGTTTAAGAACCCTTATTTTCTTATCCTTTAAAAGACCTCCAGAGATTTTTATTTCAGAGGACAATTTCTTTTAACTCTCCCTTCAAATATCTATTTAGCCACTTATTTATTAAATTCTTCTCATACTCACTTAATCTCTCATTTTCATATCTCATTAATTCGAAAGCCTCATTCCTTGCTATCTCAAAGAGTTTCATATCTTTTGTCAGATCCACAATGAGAGAATTAAGAGCACCGTGCTGTCTCGTTCCAAAGAATTCTCCAGGACCTCTAATTTCAAGATCTTTATTAGCTATTACAAAACCATCGTTGGTTTCTACCATTATTTTTAATCTTTCAGTTGCATCTTCACCCTTAAGATCTGCTATAAGAAAACAATATGCCTGTTCACTTCCTCGCCCTACTCTTCCCCTCAACTGATGAAGCTGAGCAAGTCCAAATCTATGTGCATCTTCTATAACCATTATGGAAGCATTAGGTATATCCACGCCAACCTCTATAACTGTTGTAGCAACAAGGATTTGGATTTCACCCTTTTGAAACTCTTCCATTATTCTATTCCTTTCTTCACTTGGCACTAATCCATGAATCAAACCTATTTTAAACTGGGGAAAGAATTTCTTTAATTCCTCATACAATTTCTTCGCCGATTCCGCCTCTAACTTTTCCGATTCTTCTATTAATGGACATACTACAAAAGCCTGCTTACCTTTCATGATTTCTTTCTCTACAAAGGAATAAACCTTTTTTCTTTCCCTTTTAGAGAAAAGATATGTTATAACAGGTTTTCTTCCAGGGGGGAGTTCATCTATTATAGAAATATCAAGCTCTCCATAAAGTACCAAGGCAAGAGATCTTGGAATAGGAGTTGCGGTCATTACAAGAAGATGAGGGTTTTCGCCTTTTTTCCACAATTTTGCCCTTTGAATTACTCCAAACCTATGCTGCTCATCAATAATTACCAAGCCTAATTTCTTGAAAGTTACTTCTTCCTGAATTAAAGCATGTGTTCCTATTACCACAGGCAATTTACCTTCTGCAAGATCAAGATAAATATAAGTTTTTTCTTTTTTAGGAGTACTACTAGTTAAGAGTGCTATTCTTATGCCTAAAGGCTCAAAGATCTTTTTAAGTCTATTATAATGTTGCTCCGCTAAGATCTCTGTTGGGACCATAAAGGCAGTTTGGTATCCATTATCATAAGCAAGAATTGCAGCAAGTGCCGCAATCACGGTCTTTCCTGAGCCCACATCTCCCTGCAAAAGCCTATGCATAGGCCTTCCCGAGGACAAATCTCTTTTTATTTCTTCCCAAACTTTTTCTTGAGCTTTTGTTAATTTAAAAGGTAAAGAATTTAAAAATCTCTCTACTAACTCACTATCGGTTTTAAAAACAGGAGCAGACAGTTTCTCTATTTCTTTTCGCTTCTCGGCAAGGTTAAGCTGTAAGAAAAATAACTCTTCAAAGGCTATTCTCTTGGAGGCGCTTGCCATGGTTAGAAAAGAAGTTGGGAAATGCTTTTCCCAAATACTCACAGGTTTATCCATGAGATTGTATTTTTCTCTCAAATACTTAGGTAAAGGATCTTCAAGGAAAATAGAATAATCAGTCAATGCGTCATATATAATCTTCCTCAAGACTTTTTGAGTAAGACCAGAAGTTAATGAATAAATAGGTACTATTCTTCCTACATTTAAGAACTCTTTGTCTTCTTCATCTAAAATTTCGTATTCAGGGTTTTCGAATTCTATATGTTTTAAAACTCTCTTTACTTCACCAGAGATAAGTACATCAGTTCCCGGAGGAAGAGCTTGTTTAATGTATTTTTGGCCATACCATACTCCGTAAACTATACCCGTACCATCAGTTAATTTTGCTTTTATTATGGGAATTTTTTTATAAAGAGTTTTTGTCTCTTCATAGTCTACGATTTTTACCTTTATAGTTACTTTTTCTCCAGGTTTCAATTCAGAAATTTTCTTTAATTTAGATCTATCGTCATAATCCCTTGGATAATAAGTGATCAGATCATAAACAGTATATATTTCAAGCTTATTTAAAAGCTTTGCTCTATGAGGACCAACTCCTTTTAAGAATTGAACCGGTTTTTCCCAAAAATTCTCTTCCGTATAAAACTCTATTGCCCTTTCAATAATATCCTTAATTCTTAATACAGTCTGGGACCTCTCTTCTTGACTCCTTCTTGAATAGTCTTTTATCAGATCCAAAACCTTTTGAGTCCAAAAACCATTATAGATGGGAAATTGTTTAATAGCCACGGTAATCGCTTTTTCAAGTCCATACTTGATACTCTTATCGGAAAAATTAGAAGAGATTTCCTCTTCTAATATTTTTTTGAGTCCCTTAAGAAGTTTTATTTCTGTGGACATTATTAAGTTTATTCAATGCCAAAATAATAATAATAGAAGGGTTGGCCTCCGTATAGAAGTTCAACAGAATACTGAGGATACTTTTCTTTTATTATTGATAATAAAGTTTCTGCTTCTTCTTCTCTTACTTCTTCTCCATAGTACACACTTATAATTTCTGAACTTTCATCTAAAAGCAAATTTAAAAGGTCTAAAGAGACTTTATAAATATCATTTCCTGTTACTTTTACCTCGTCATTAGTAAGACCTATAAGATCACCCTCTTTTATGGCCAGTCCATTTACAGAGGAGTCTTTTATAGCTCTTGTTATCTCTCCTACCTTAATTTTGTGCATGGCTTTTTCCATCTTTTCCTTTACAACTTCCCAACTATCCCTAGGATTATATTCGTATAGGACCCTTATACCTTCAAGTACATGTTTTGTAGGAATTATAACCACTCTATCTTTATGAATACTTTCCAACTGTTTTGCCGCAAGAATAACATTTTTATTATTAGGTAAAATAAAAACTTTTCTTGCTCTTACTTTTTCCACTGCATTGGACAGCGACTCTACACTGGGATTTAAAGTTTGTCCTCCATTTACAATCATGTCCACGCCTAAACTTTTGAATATTTCGTTTATACCCTTTCCCCAAGATACAGCTACAAATCCAATTTCTTTTAATGGTGTCTTTACATCCTGAGATATTTCTTCTTTTAATCTCTCTTCATGCTGCTCAGCCATATTATCAATCTTTATCCTTGATAGACTCCCAAGCTCCAATGCTCTTTCAAGTACTAGACCCGGATGGTTGGTATGAATATGAACCTTTAAAAGACCTGGAGCCTCTGAGGTTACTATACTATCTCCTTGAGTTTCAAGCCATTTTTTAAAATTTGTGAAGTCAACATTTTCGTAGGAATTTATTATAAATTCCGTACAATATTGGTAAGTTAATACATAACTTTCAAGAATTTCTCTTTCAGGTTTTTCTTTTATCTCTACCACTTTTTCTTTTTCTTTTGGTAATTCTAATTCAATCCCAGAAAGAGCTTCATAAAAACCTGTCCATATCCAAACAAAACCTTGACCTCCTGCGTCAACTACCTTTGCTTCTTTTAATATAGGCAATAAATTAGGAGTATTTAAAAGAGATTCTTTAGCTTTCTCAAGGGTTCTCTCCATTATTTTTAAAATATCCTGAGTCTCTCTTAAAGCTAGTACTGCTTCTTTTACCCCATCTCTGAGTACAGTTAGTATTGTTCCTTCTGTAGGTTTAAGTACTGCTCTGTAAGCAACTCTAGTAGCATTCTGCCAACTTTTAACCCATATTTTAGCATCTATTTCTTCGTAATTCCTAATAACCTCACAAAAACCCCTTATAATTTGAGAAAGTATAACTCCTGAATTTCCTCTTGCTCCCATCAGAGATCCTTTTATAGCTGCGTCTGCTATGTTTTTTATAGTTAAGGTTTTTACTTTTTTAATTTCATTTAAAGTTGACTGCATCGTATAAAGCATATTAGTTCCAGTATCCCCATCAGGTACAGGAAACACATTTAGTAGGTCTATTTCTTCTCTATGTTTTTCTAATTCATAAGTAGCATACTCAAAAAGTTTAACCAACAAATTACTATCAATTATGTGTACGCTCATCATGCTTCTTCTTCCCACATTATTGGTTCTTTTTCTTCTTTAACTCTTATACCCCATACATTTACATTTATTTCTTTTACATTAAGTCCTATCGTCCTCTCCAAACTCCACTTTACCCTTTCCATAACATTATGAGCTACTTCTGGAATTCTTACACCATAAGCAACAATTATATAAAGATCAATTTTTATACCATCTTCGTCTATCTCTACTTTAACCCCTCTATTAACTTCTTCCAATTTAAGTAATTCGCTTATTCCGTCTGCAATATTACTTGCTGCCATCCCAACCACACCGTAGCTTTGAAGCGTAGCAACACTAGCCAATGTTGCAATAGCAGTAGGAGATATTTCTACCCATCCGAGTCCTGTGAAATATTTTTGTTTATTTTTTTCTTTAGATATAAAGTCTCGGATCCAGCGCATCTCTTAAACCATCTCCTAAAAGATTAAAACCAAATACTATTATCATTATAACAAGACCTGGAGCTACAGGATACCACCAACAACTTCTCAAATAAGCAAGCCCTGCCTGTACCATAGAACCTAAACTTGGAGTAGGTGCTTGTACACCCAATCCCAAAAAAGAAAGCCCTGCTTCTAGCATAATCATACCACCCATTCCAAGGGTTGCCTCAATTATAATCGGAGACAAAGCATTGGGCAATATATGCCTGAAAAGAATTCTCCACGCAGATGCTCCAATCGCTTGAGCCGATGCAACAAAATCTCTCTCCCTAAGACTGAGTACCTGTCCTCTCACTATTCTTGATACTCCTGCCCAACCAATTATTGCAACTGCAATATACAAGTTGTGAATTCCCGTACCTAGAGTAGAGACTACAGCAATAACAAACAATAAGAATGGGAATGCAAAAAGTATTTCGACAATCCTCATTATCAAATCATCAATCCATCCTCCATAAAAACCCGCAATAAGTCCTAATACTGTCCCAAGAGAAATAGAAATAAGTTGGGCAAAAAAGGCAAATTGTAGCGATATCTTTGTTCCATATATAATTCTGCTCAAAATATCTCTCCCAAACTCATCGGTTCCTAAAGGATGTTCCCAACTCGGCGGTTGCAAAGCTCGTGAAAGATCAACCTCATTCCAAGGATAGGGTGAAATATACTGAGCTGAAAGAGCAACTATGACAAAAAAGATGACTATTCCAAGTCCTAATAAGGCAAGCTTATTTTTAGACAATCTTTTCCAAGCGATTTTCCATAAACTTCTTGGTTTTCTATTTTGTTTTTTAATTCCAGTTGCCATAACTTAAAACCTCCAACTACTCGTACCTTATCCTTGGATCTATTAAAGCATAAGATAAGTCCACAATCAAATTTGCTAAGATATAAATAAGAGCTATCACAATGACCCCACCCTGAAGTACAGGAAGATCTCTATCAAAAATAGCTTGGACAACTAATCTTCCTATGCCTGGCCATGCAAATATAGTTTCAGTTAAAACTGCTCCAGTCAACAAATCTCCTACTACCATACCTGCATATGTTACTACAGGAATTAGAGCATTACGTAGAGCATGTTTAAATATAACTTTAGACTCAGGTAATCCCTTAGCTCTAGCAGTTGTAATATATTCCTGTCTTATCACTTCTAACATTGATGACCTTGCTAACCTAGCAAAATAGGCTGCAGGCCTCGTACCAAGAGTTATAGCAGGTAGTATTACTGCTTTTATACCATATTCAGATATATATCCGCCCAAGGGGAGCCATCCTAATTTAAAGCCAAAAATAAGAAGCAATATTATTCCAACCCAATATACAGGAGCAGATACTCCTAAAAGAGCAATAACCATAGCAGTATAATCAAAAAAAGAGTACTGCTTTACCGCTGAAATAATACCTGCTGTAACTCCTAACAAAATAGCTATTATGAAGGCAAAAAAGGCAAGAACTGCTGTTGCTTGTAATCTCTCTCCAATGGATTCAATAACAGGAATATTGGTCTTAAAAGATCTACCAAAATCCAACTTGATTATTCTTCCTAAGAAGAGAAGATATTGAACAGGTAAAGGCTTATCTAACCCCCAAATTGATCTAATTCTCGCTATAGTTTCTGCATCTGCTCTTTGTCCAGCAATAAGCCTCGCTGGATCTCCAGGTGCAATGAAAAACAGAATAAAAGTTATCAGAGTTACACCTATAAATACTGGTATGGCTTGTAGTAATCTTCTTACTATATATCTTAACAACTTAGTCCTCCTTTCTTAAACAAGATAAAGAGGGAGGAGATTTTTCTCCTCCCTCAAGATTTTTATTTCAAACTACTTTTTAGAAAGCCAAACTACTCTATATCTTACTCCGGAAATTCCTGTAAGAGGATCTAAATAGAGACCATTTACCCAAGGCTGATGAATAATTTGAGATATGTAGTAATAGATAGGAACTATTGGACAATCCTCAAGAATTATCCTCTCAGCCATTTCATAGTATTTGGCTCTTACAGACCAAAGGGTCTCAATTCTCGCTTTATTTGTATATTCATCTACCTTATTATTCTTGTAGAAACTATGGTTTCCTTCAGGGCCAAAATTAGCAGAGTTGAAAAGGACCCATAAGAAGTTATCAGGATCAATATAATCAGCTACCCATCCAAGTCTATAAACAGGAAGTTCTCCTTTGTCAAGCAAATCAAGATAAACTGCCCAATCATAATTTTGTAATTTAGCTTTTATTCCAATCTTCTCTAAATCTGCTTGAATTGCCTCCATGATTCTCTTGTGTGCTACGCTAGTATTATAATATATCGTTATTTCGGGTAGTCCTTTTCCATCTGGATATCCAGCTTTTGCAAGAAGTTTTTTGGCTTCTGCCACATTGTAGCTAAACTTTTCTTTTGCCCAATTATAGTTAGCTTTACTAAAACCAGGCATAGATGGTGGCAATATAGTATAAGCTACTTGAGCTCTGTTTCTTCTAATAACCTTTACTATAGCTTCCTTATTTATAGCACGAGTTATAGCTTGTCTTAAATATTTGTTATCAAGAGGTTTTTTCTGGACATTAAACCCTAAGTAGTATATACCCAAAATAGGCTTTTCTAAGATGTATGGCTTATATTTAGGATCATTACTTACTCTGTCCCATTCTGGATCTGGAATCGTAGTTGCATCAAGTTGACCCTTTTCAAAATTCATAAAATCAACATTTTCATCTGGAATTATCATCCATTCAATACCATCTAAATAGGGACGTCCACGGAAATATTTTGGATTTGCCTTTAAACTTATTTTTACATCATGTTTCCATTCATTGAACATGAAAGCTCCGGTTCCTACAGGTCTGGTTGCAAAGTCTTTTCCAAGCTTCTCTACTTCTTCCTTAGGCACTACCCAGAAGCAAGAGTATGTCAAAGTAGAAAGGAATGGTGCAAAAGGTCTCTTTAAAGTGATTACTAAAGTATATTTATCTTTAGCTACCACATCTTTTATTGGTTCTGCAAAACTTGCTCTTGGAGAAGCGGTTTTTGGATCCATAACTCTCTTAATAGAATAAACAAAATCTTCTGCTGTAACGTTCCTACCATTATGGAAATATACGTTATTATTTAAATAGAAAGTATAAACAGTGCCGTCTTTAGAAATGCTCCATTTTTTAGCAATTGAACCTACAACTTTACCGTTGGGATCATATTCTACTAAACCATCAAAAATTTGTCTTGCTACCTCATCGGAAGCAGTATCAGTTATCATTGCAGGATCAAGAGTGGGTGGATCATTGACAAGACTTCTTCTTAGTACACCACCATATTGAGGGGTATCAGCAGAAGAAATCCCTGCAAATAAGAAAATTAAAAAAACTAACAAAAACATTAAATAGACTTTACGCATCCTCGCAAACCTCCCCTTCTAATTTTTTATTAATGAATAACGAAGATAAGCACAGATGTAATCATAAATAGCACAGCAAGAACAACGGTAGCTTGTTTTAACCCTTTTTCCATCTGCCTCTTTGCCTTATAAAAGGTAGTCTCTCCACCCCCAATAAAACCTAAACCTTCCCCCACCTCCGACTGAAACAAAATCACTGCTATCATACCTATGGAGACTAAAAAGTGCAAAATATAAAGAACAATAGTCATATTGTCTTCTTCACCTCTTTTCTAACTTTTTACTATGTCCCAAAAAGACTGTGGCTTTAAGCTTGCTCCACCCACCAAAGCACCATCAATCTCACTTTGAGATAGGAATTCGGTAATATTTTGAGGATTAACGCTGCCCCCGTACTGAATTCTAACTTTTTGAGAAACTTCTGCATCATACATTTCAGATATTATCCTTCTTATTAAACTTGCAACCTCATTAGCGTCTTCGCCCTTCGCATAATGGCCTGTTCCTATAGCCCATACTGGCTCATAAGCTATAACAATTTTTTCCACGTTTTCTTTTTCTAAACCTTCTAGACCTTCCTTTACTTGTTTAGTAATAACTTCTTCTGTTTTTCCTCTCTCTCTTTCTTCCCATTTTTCTCCCACACAGAAAATAGGTATTAAACCATAACTAAAAGCAGATTTTATTTTCTTATTTATCATCTCATTAGTTTCAGAAAAATAATTTCTCCTTTCAGAATGTCCTATTATAACATAGGTACAGTTCAAATCTTTAAGCATTATGGGAGAGATTTCTCCAGTATATGCTCCTTCTTTTTCCCAAAACATATTTTGAGCCCCTAATTTAATAGCTGTATCTTTAAGAAGTTTACTAGCTACATATAGAGAGGTAAATGGTGGACATATTACAATTTCTTTTTCCTCATATCCCTTGGAAAGTTCTATAAATTCTTTTATAAAACTCTCAGTCTCTGCACAAGTTTTGTACATTTTCCAATTTGCAGCAATAATTTTTCTCCTCAATTTCTTCCCTCCTAACAAGATATTTATATTAACCTAGCAAGTTGAAATGCTCCCTTCTTAATTCCTATCCTAATTTTTCCTAAATTCGCCCCCTTACTAGAAACTACCACCAAAATAGCAGGTTTTCCTTCTAATGGTACTATAAATACAGCTCCATCCTCAAATATTATGACCATTTCTCGAGTAGATCCCTTAGCAAGCTCCATTCCTATCATTTCTGATGCTCTCAAGCTTCCAGAAGCTACTGCTGCTAATGATTCAGTATTTGATCCATCTTTTGCTACACTTTCGATAAGAAGACCATCATCACTTACAAGTACAGAAACTTGTACCCCATCCAATCTTGAAATTTCTTCTAATGTTTCTCTTATACTAGCCAATTTATCCCCCTCTTTGATTTAACTATTTATCTTGTAAAACCGCCACCCCTGGCAGTTCTTTCCCTTCTAAGAATTCAAGAGATGCTCCACCCCCTGTAGAAATATGAGTGAATTTATCTTCTAAACCTAACATTTGTATGGCTGCGGCGCTGTCTCCTCCTCCTACAATGCTTATACAATTTTTGTTTTCAGCTATAGCCTCTGCTATCCTACGGGTACCATTTGCAAAAGCTGGAATTTCAAATATTCCCATAGGCCCATTCCAAATTATTGTTCTTGCTTTTAAGATTTCTTCTCTAAAAAGTTCAATAGTCTTTGGTCCGATATCAACCCCAATATCGTCCTTTTCAAATTTATCCACGTCCTTTATAGAAGTAGGAGCATCCTCTTTAATTTCTTTTACTACCACAGCATCTTTAGGAAGTAAAAACTTAACTCCCCTCTCCTTTGCCATATTCATAATTTCTTTTGCAAGTTCAAGCTTATCATCCTCTACAATAGATTTACCTGTTTCATATCCAAGAGCTTTTAAGAAGGTGAACATCATTCCCCCACCAATGAGAAAACCATCTACTTTAGTCATTAGATTCTTTATTACTCCTATTTTATCTGATACCTTTGCTCCTCCAAGAATGCATATAAAGGGTCTTTCTGGAGATTCCAACGCTTTCCCCATAATCTCAATTTCCTTCTTCATTAAAAGTCCTGCAACTCCAGGAATGTATTGAGCAACTCCCGCAGTAGAAGCGTGAGCTCTATGAGCAGTCCCAAAGGCATCATTTACATATAAATCAGCAAGTTTTGCGAGTTTTTTGGCAAATTCTGGATCATTTGCTTCTTCCTCTTTGTAGAATCTTATGTTTTCTAATAATACTACATCTCCCTCTTTCATATTGGAAATTTCTTTTTCGACCTCTTCTCCAATACAGTCATTAAGTTTCTTAACTGGTTTACCAAGAAGCTCACTTAATCTTTTAGCTACAGGGTCTAATCTTAAATCATCCTGAAATCCCTTAGGTCTTCCAAGATGAGAAACCAAAATTACTTTTGCACCTTTATCTATCAGGTACTTTATTGTTGGTAAAGCTTCTCTTATTCTCCTATCATCAGTAATGACTCCATTTTTTATAGGCACATTAAAATCAACTCTAACAAGGACCCTTTTACCCTTTAACTCCTCATCTTTTAAATCCAAAATTGTCTTTTTAGCCATTAATAAAGCCTCCCTTCCTTATATAGATTTATATTATAGAAGTATACAATCTTTTGTCAATTTTTAAAACTCCTTCTATTTTATAAATTTTTTAATAACAAAATCTGCTACTTTAAAAGAATCATGCCTTATCAGATCACTATCATTTATAAAATCCCCGGATAAAATATTAATATTAAAATTTTCAAGATTTTCAAAATCCGGCTCTACAAAATCTGCACCCCTCTCCCTATATTTTCTCAGGACCTCTTCAGAAGGCTTTTTTGTATTTACTAAAATAGAATTGATAGGATTAAATCCTAAATGTTCAATAATTGCTCTTAAGTGGTCTGATGCTTTGTAACCTAAAGTTTCTCCAGGTTGAGTCATGACATTACATATATACAGAATATTCTTTTTATCGCTAACTTCTTTCAAAACTTCCTGAATTTCCTTTAACAATAGATTAGGAATTATACTAGTATAAAGGCTTCCTGGCCCTATTATGATCAAATCTGATCTTTCTATAGCATTTATAGCTTCAGGTGTTGCTGATATTTTTACATCTGGATCTACAGGCAACAATTCTATCCTTTTAATTCTGCTTCTCCCATAAGAAGAAATAGATGTTTCTCCCAAAATCACAGTTCCATCCTCAAAATAAGCCTTAAGCTTTACCCTATTTAGAGTTGATGGCAATACCCTTCCCCTTATAGCAAGCACCTTACTGGTCTCTTTAATACCTAAAAGAAAATCACCAAGAATTGCTGCCATTGCCACTAAAAAGAGATTTCCAAAAGAATGTCCTTTTAAATCACCATTAGTAAACCTATATTGAAATAATTTTGCCATTAAAGACTCCTCATCAGCCAAAGCCACAAGACAATTTCTTATATCCCCAGGAGGAAGCACTCCTAAATCCTCACTTAGTTTACCAGAACTTCCTCCATCATCGCTTACAGTTACAATGGCATTTAAATTTAAGTTATATCTTTTTAACCCTCTCAATATAGTAGAGAGGCCAGTTCCACCACCTATAACCGTTAAGTTTTTTTGCTCTCCCATATTACTTCGTAATATTCCTATCTTTATCTATATCTCTATGAAAGAGATGAGTATTATATTTTTGAGATAAGTAAGAGAAAATCTCATCGGCTATTACTACTGCCCTATGTCTTCCACCTGTACAACCTATAGCAATATTAAGAACATTTCTTCCTTCTTCTTGATATAAAGGCACTAAGAAATCAAGAAGATCTTTCACATATTCAATGAAATCCCGAGCTTCCTTTTTACTCAATACAAAATTTTTTACTTCCTCGGTTTGACCTGAAAAGGGTCTAAGTTTTGGATCATAAAAAGGATTAGGTAGAAATCTCACATCAAAAACCAAATGAGCATCAATAGGTAAGCCATATTTGAAACCAAAGGATGTTATAGTTATCAGAAAATTAGGCTTAACTGATGAATTAAATGAGCTCAATATTCTTAATATATTGTCTTTAAGCTCCTTTAATGAAAATTGTGAAGTATCAATAATATCTGTAGCAAAGGTTTTAATTTCTTGAAGTCTCTCCTTTTCAAGTCTAATGCTTTCAAGAATAGTTTTTCCTTCTCTTAAGAGCGGATGTATTCTTCTTGTCTCATTATATCTTTTAACTATTACCTCATCGTCAGCTTCTAAAAAGAGTATCTTAAACGGAATATTTTTAGAGTTGATTGTATTTACCATCTCCTTGAAATCTTCTAAAAAGTTTTCAGTACGTATGTCTATTACTACTGCAAGCCCAGAAATTTTACCATTCGTAGCTAAACATAAATCGATAAGAGTAGGTACTAATTTAGGAGGTATATTATCTACACAGAAAAAACCAAGATCTTCTAAAATTCTTAATGATTGAGACTTTCCAGCGCCTGATAATCCTGTTATTATAAATACTTGAAAATCCATAATCCACCTATAAAATTGAATTGTAATTTTATATAATACTATAATATCATATTTTTCAGAGGAGGAAACAATTTTAAGAGATATGAAGAATAACTATGTTAAGGAGATAGCCTTGAGTAAAAACAAAAGAAGAAAAACCTTTTTATATGTCATACTAGGCATTTTGAGTGTCCTATTGATCTTATTAATTGGAGGATCCATTTACGTACTGATGGTTATTAGAGATATTCCACCTATAGATAAATGGATGGAAATTAAACCTAGTCAAACTACTATAATATATTCTTCAGATAATAAGATTTTAGGTAGATTATACAAAGAAAATCGTATCTATGTTCCCCTTTATAAAATATCTCCTTATCTTCAACAAGCAGTTGTGGTTTCAGAAGATAAAGAGTTCTACACCCATTCGGGAGTAAGTATAAGAGGACTGATAAGAGCAATTATTGTGGATCTTCTCCACTTAGAAAAGAAACAAGGAGGAAGTACTATTACTCAGCAAGTAGCAGAACTACTTTTCTTATCTCCAGAAAGAACTATAAATAAGAAAATTAAGAAGATCTATATAGCTATTAAATTAGAAAAATTCTTCACTAAGCAACAAATTCTTGAAATGTATTTGAATTTGATATACTGGGGACATGGCACCTATGGGGCAGAGGCAGCCTCACAATATTATTTTGGAAAAAGTGCTTCTGAATTGACCATACCCGAGGCTGCACTACTGGCAGGTATAATTCCTGCTCCTGAAAATCTTTCTCCTTATAAAAATCCTGAAAAAGCCTTAGCTTTGAGAAATATTGTAATTGAGAAGCTATATCAGGAAGGCTATATAAACCAAAGTGAGTATGAAAAAGCAATCAAAGCACCGCTCAAAGTAATAAAAAGAGATAACAATTCTTCTACTCAAAATATTGCACCATATTTCTTTGATTATGTATTAAAAGAACTTATAAATAAATTTGGAAAGGATATGGTATATAGTGGCGGACTTAAAGTATATACAACTTTAGATACAAATCTTCAAAGATATGCAGAAAGTTCATTACAAAAAATTATCAATGAGTACGGAAAAAAATATAAAGTAAGTCAAGGAGCCTTACTTGCTATTGATCCCAATACCGGATATATAAAGGCCTGGGTTGGTGGAATAGACTATTCAAAAAGCCAGTTTGATAGAGTATCTATGGCAGTAAGACAGCCTGGATCAGCTTTTAAGCCTTTCGTTTATTTAACTGCTCTTCAAAAAGGTTTTCAACCATATGATCTTATAGAAGAGAGAGAAGTAACTTATACTTTTAACAAAAAGGAATGGAAACCCAAAAATTATGATGTAAAGCTACATGGAACTGTCACACTTCAGGAAGCTTTAGAAAACTCATATAACATAGCCACAATTCTCTTACTTGAAGAGATAGGAGTTGGTGAGGTGATAAGAAATGCGCGAAGATTAGGCATAGAAAGTCCTCTTGAGCCAAGTCTTGCCCTTGCCTTAGGGACTTCTGGTGTTACCCTTTATGAACTTGTAAGAGCTTATTGCAGTTTCGCAAATGGTGGTAATAGAGTTACTCCCATAGCCATTTTAAGAGTTGAAGATTCAAAGGGTAATATTATATACAACAGTACTCCAGAAATTGTTCCAGTTATAGAAAAAGATGTAGTTGCAACTCTTGTTAAAATGATGAAGAGGGTAATTACCAATGGAACCGGCAAAAGAGCAAATATTGGAAGACCTGCAGCAGGGAAAACAGGCACTACCGATGATTATAGAGATGCTTGGTTTATTGGATTTACTCCTGATCTTTGTGCTGGAGTCTGGATGGGTAACGATGATTATACCCCAACAAATAAGGTTCCCGGAGGGTTACTGCCTGCAATGACATGGAAGGAATTCATGCAAAATGCTCTTAAAGACGTACCTCCTAGAGAATTTTACTTTCTAATAGAAGAAAAAACAGAAATACCACAAGAACAACCTAACATAGAACAAAATCAAAATCCAACATATACCTCGCCATAAAATTATTTATGTCTCTTAATTAGCTCTTCGATGATTTCTCTTAATTCTGTGTCTTCTTCCACCAAAGAGACTAGAAAATGAAATATTAAGTCTGCTCCCTCATATAAAAATTCATCCTTATTTCCTTTCATCCCAGCAATTATTGTTTCAATAGACTCTTCACCTAACTTTTGTAAAATTTTTTCCTTGCCTTCTTTAAAAAGTTTTGCAGAGTAAGATCCATCTGGAAGCTTTTTTTTCCTTTCTCTCAAAAGATTTTCAAGATAAAAAAGGAAACTTACTCCACCTTTTAGAGACCTATAAAAACAAGAAAAATTTCCTGTATGACAAGCAACCCCAATTTGTTCTACAATAAGGAGTAATGTGTCTTTATCACAATCTACAGCTATATCTATAACCTTTTGATAATTACCAGAAGTTTCTCCTTTATGCCATAATTTTTTTCTACTTCTACTATAATACCAGGCTTCGCCTGTTTCTATTGTTTTCATTAAAGCTTCCTCATTCATATAAGCATGCATTAAAACTCTTCCTGTTTTGTAATCTTGTACTATTACAGGAATAAGCCCCTTTTCGTCGAATTTTAAATCTTTAATTAACTCCTCAATCTCTAATCTAATCTCACCCATATGCCTTTCTCCTTTAAGTATTTTTTAACTTCAGGAATAGTATAGGTACCAAAATGAAAGATTGAAGCAGCAAGAACTGCATCAACGCCTATTTTTAATGCTTTATATAAATCCTCTAAGGATCCCGCACCACCAGAAGCTATCAACGGAAGATTAGAATAATTCAATGCACACTCAAGAAGTTCATAGTCATAACCAGAAAGATGACCATCTGCATCTATACTAGTTAAAAGTATCTCACCAGCTCCTCTTTTTTCTACCTCGAGTATCCAGTCTTTAAAATCAATGCCAGTAGGGATTTTTCCTCCTTTTACATAAACTTCCCAAGATTTTTTCCCCCTTTTTTTCACATCTATAGCCACCACAAGACATTGGCTTCCAAATTCCGAAGCAATCTGATTTATAATATCGGGATTTTCTACGGCTGCAGTATTTATTGAAACTTTATCTGCCCCTGCCTTTAAAAGTCTTCTTACATCTCCTATATTTTTTATACCTCCACCCACAGTTAAAGGCACAAAAAGCTCGGATGCTACTTCTGTAACTACATCTACAAAAGTTCCTCTTCCCTCTTCACTAGCAGTTATGTCAAGAAGTACTATTTCATCTGCTCCTTCTCTCTCATATCTTCTTGCAAGTTCCTTAGCATCCCCAACAATTCTGATATTTACAAAACTTGTTCCTTTAACTACATTTCTTCCAATTGTATCAAGGCAAGGAATTATTCTCTTAGCTAGCATCTATGATCCTCTTTGCCTCCTCCCAGTTAATTTTTCCTTCCAAAAGAGCTCTACCTATTATTATTCCTTTTATTCTTCCTGTATTTTCAGAAAAATCCTTTATTTTTATAATATCTTCAATAGAGGAAATACCTCCGGCTATCCACACATCATAATCATGGAGAGATAAGAAATTTTTAATATTATCAAGATTTACCCCCTTAAGGGTACCGTCACGAGATATATCTGTAAAAATTACTTCCCTTACTTTAAGAAGATCAAGTTTTCTCTTTATATCTCTCCATTCTACAAAATCTTGCCATCCTTTAATTCCCACTTTTCCATCATACCAATCTATACTTGGAATTATTTTGTTTTCATATTTTGAGAATAGATCTAAAAGATAATCCAATTCCATACCTAAAATACTACTTACAATAACTCTCCATGCCCCCCAGCTTATGGCCTCTTCAATCTTTTCCCTACTCCTATAACCCCCTCCAACTTCCACAGGAATAGAAACACTTCTTACTATATCTCTTACTATACTCTTGCTTTCATCATTAGCATCAATAGCACTCTGAAGGTCAATAAGATGAAGCGCTTTTGCTCCTTTCTCCTCCCAATATTTAGCAAGATCTAACGGATTATTAAACTCAAGAACTATTTTTTCCTTTTTACCAGTCTCCATTCTCACTACCTTATGTTTATATATATCAATTGCAGGAATAATTAGCATTTTTTAATCTCCTCCAGAAAATTTTTTAAGAATTTTATTCCTTTACTACTACTTTTTTCTGGATGGTACTGTACCCCAACTATATTATCCTTCATAATAAAGGATGGGAAAGTTACACCGTACTCTGTAAGTCCATATACAATATCCTCTTCTGTATCTACATAATAAGAATGGACAAAATAAAAGAAAGAATTATCGGGTATATCCTTAAAAAGCATACTCTCCTTTTCTAATTTCACCTCATTCCAGCCAAGATGCGGAATTTTGTCAACAGGAATCCTTCTAACCTTACCCTTAAAAATACCAAGCCCAGGAATGCCTGGAGCTTCATCGCTTTCTTCAAAAAGTATCTGCATACCAAGACAGATCCCAAGAAAGTATTTTTCTTTCAAAAGTTCTCTCAAAATAACGTCTTTATTATCTTCTCTTAACTTAATCATTGCTTGTGAAAAATTTCCTTGTCCAGGAAAAACAAGAAGATCCGATTTTTCCCAGTCTTTATAATCGCCACTTACCACCGGCTCAAGACCAATATACTTAAAGGCTTTAACTATACTAAATAAATTTCCTCCTGCATAATCTATAATAGATACCTTCACCATATCTTTCCTTTCGTAGACTTAAGATTAGATACTTCTTTTGATGCCTCGCCTAAGGCAAGCCCCAATGCCTTAAAAATGGCCTCTTCAACATGATGCAAATTTTCTCCTGACAGTATCCATATATGTAAGGTCATTTGAGAATTATTGACAAACCCTCTTAAAAATTCCTTTATAAGTCTTCCTTTTAAAATCTCTTTATCATCCTTTATCTCAAGATAAGGTCTTCCACTTATATCAACCACCACCATAACCAAAGCCTCATCCATAGGAATAACCTTGTTAGAGAACCTTAAAAAACTTGACTTAAGAATTGCACTGTTAAATGCTTTCCCCAACGTTATTCCTGTATCTTCTATGAGATGATGTGGATCTACTTCTATATCGCCTTTAGCATTTATCTCTACATCCCACCCTGCATAAAAACATAGGGTAGAGATAAGATGTTTATAATATGGAATAGGAAAATCTCCTAAAAATGACCCTTCGCCATCAAGATTTAAAGCTATCTTTACATAGGTTTCTTTAGTTTCTCTTTCAATCTCCGCCCTTCTCATAACACACCTCTTTTAAGATCTTTATAAAAACATCATTCTCCTTTATATCTCCAATAGAAACCCTAAGACAATTTTCAAGAAGAGGTTCTTTACTGAAATCTCTTAGTGCAACCCCTTCTTCCTCACAACTTTTTAAAATTTCCTCTCTTTTTCTAGACCTAAACAATATAAAATTTGCCTCTGAAGGATAGGGAACTATATCTTTTATATTTTTCATCTCTTCAAAAATTCTGTCTCTTTCTTCCTTTATTACTTCTATTTTTTCTTTTAATAAGGGCCACTTATCGATTAATTTTTCTCCTGCTATTTGAGTAAATATATTTACATTATAAGGTAGTTTGAAATTATTTAAATAATTCACAATTTTAGGATTAGAGATTAAATATCCAAGCCTTATGCCTGCACCTGAAAAGGCCTTAGAGAAAGTTCTTAAAATAATTATATTAGGGAAATTCTCTATATAGGGCAAGAATGTTAATCCAGAAAACTCATAGTAAGCCTCATCTATTAGTATGATCCCTGGAAAATCTTGAATTTTTTCAAAATCATCGCTTTTTATTAAAAAATTTCCAGTAGGATTATTAGGATTAGTAAGTATAAGAAGTTTAGGATTATATTTAAAGTAATCCCTAAGCATATCAAAGTCTAAAGAGAAATCTTCTTTGTTTAGTAATATTTTTATTATTTCTACTTTTTTTTGCTGAAGAATTTTTTCATATAAAGGAAAGGTAGGAACAGGTAATATAACTTTATCTCCCTCTTCTATAAATCCGTTGATTATCACCTGAATTAATTCTCCAGAGCCAGTTCCTACTAAGATATTATCAGCAGAGAAGCCCAAAAAATCTGCCAACTTAATTCTCAATCTTAAAGATTGACCATCGGGATATCTATTCCACGGAGTTTTTAACAGTTCCTCAATTATCTCTTCCTTTATCTCCTTAGGAACGTCATAAGGATTCTCATTTCTTGAAAGCTTAATGGGCAAATCAGGGACATTAACTTTATAACCCACATAATTATTTTTTAAAAGTTTATCTATATTCAAGTTTTTCACTCCTCTCCATAATTTCTCAAACTTTTTTCATGCATATAGAAACCTTCCTCTCTTGCTATTGTACTACCATATTTTGCAAGTATTTTTTGATCCTGAGTAGAGAGCTTTACAAAGCTGATCCTTTTAAGAAAAGAGTTTACCGAAAGCCCAGAAGAGAATTTTGCAGAACCACCAGTAGGCAAAATATGACTTGGACCAGCAATAAAATCGCCAAATATGGAGGAATGATTTATGAATATAGCACCTGCATTTTTAATATAAGGAATATATCTCTCTCCGAAAGGATCGATTATCTCAAGATGTTCTGGCCCAATCTGATTTATTAAATTAATTGCATTCTTCTCATTCTCTTCAATAATTAAGAAGGAATTTTTTAAGGACTCTTTTAAAATATCCCCTCTTTCCGAATCTTCAACTTCCTTTTTTATTAATTCCAACAAATCATAAACTAAATTTTCTGATACAATAATCCATCCTCTATCGTAAGGAGAATGCTCTAACTGAGCTAAGAAGTCACATACAACCTTTCTCAGATTTAAATCTTTATCATAGTTGAGCCAAACTAATACTTCGCTTGGCCCAAAAATCCCATCAATATTTACATCTCCAAAAACCTTTTTCTTAGCCAAAGCCACATATAAATTTCCTGGACCTATGATCATATCTACCTTAGGAATAGATTCTGTACCATAAGCAAAGGCTGAAATTGCATGAGCACCTCCAAGTAGATATAATTCTTTTATCCCAAGAATTCTCAAAGTATAAAGTAAATTTTTATCATCCCTCTTGGACGGAGGTGTTGTTACATAGAGATTTTTAACTCCAGCAATAATTGCAGGAACAAGTCCCATAACTACGGTAGAAGGATAAGAGGCTCTACCACCTGGCACATAAAGAAGTACGCTATCAACAGGCACAACTAACTGTCCAAAAATACTTTCGCCATCTTTATAAAACCAAGAATTTTTGTACTCATGCATGTAGTAATTTTTAACTCTTTCAATCATTACTTTGATCGCTACAGCAAAATCAGTAGATAGATCAATATCAGGAACATTGATTTTAAAGCCATATTTTCTAGAGTCATAGTTGTCATATCTCAAAGAAAAATCATAAAGAGCTAAGTCTCCCTTAGTTTTTACCTCCTCAATTATAAATTCCACATTTTTTTCTATCTCTTTGATTTTTGAATCCTCTATTCTTAAGAAATTAGGGTCAAAATCTTTTCCTCTAATTACATTTATCATTTAATTTTCTCACCTCTTTTACAAAACTTAATATCTCATCTCTAAGATACACAAAACTTGCCACATTTGATACCAGGCAGGCAGAAGATTCAAATAAGACTTCCTTAATTTCAAGACCATTTTCTTTTAAAGTCTTTCCTGTTTCTACTATATCCACAATAAAGTCTGATATATTTAATATTGGACCCAGCTCTACTGAGCCATTAAGTTTAATAACTTTAATTTTACTCCACTTACCTTCAAGAAACTTTCTTGCGATGTTTTCGTATTTTGTGGCAATCTTAATCTCTTTACCATTTTTTTCTAAAGAGATATGTGGATACCCTGCTATAACCATTTTACAGTAACCAAAAGGCAAAGATAGTAAATTAACTAAATTTCTTTCTTGCTCTAAAATTACATCCCTTCCAATAATTCCCAGATCTACAACTCTTTCCTCTACATATAGAGGAAGGTCCCAAGGCTTCGCAAGAAATACCTCAAACCTCTCACCACGTATTCTTAATTTACGTCCCTTTTCTTCGTCCAGAAGCTTCTTATCAAAGTTTCTCAAAAAATCTAATGTTTGTTCAAGCATTCTACCTGTGGGAATAGCAATTCTTATCATTTTAATACCTCTTATTAATTATTAGGAATAAATATAGAGACTATACCTTTCTCTCTTTCTCTCTTCATATCTTCATAAATCCTAATGAAATCATCATCAAAACCCATAAAGTATTTAGCACTTTCTTCAGGCATATTCTTATTAACTAATCCTAATAAATTCTCTTCAACAAAAGCAAACCCAAATCCATATAAAAGCTCATTATATTTATTCTTCTCAATATAACTTCCTCCGCCCCCCAACGCCAGTTTAGCATTTTTCAAATAAACCTCAAAGATAATACCATCGTAATACTCATAGGGTCTCATTAAAGCTGGATTCATCACAATATTACTTTCTTTAAAACCCAATTTAATTAGATTTTCTATAAAACTAAGCAAAAGCTTTAATCCTTCCTCTATTAAAGGATTAACGAAATTAATAGAACTATCATAATAAAGAAGATTTATAACTTCATTTCTAATTTCGCTGGTAATTTCCAAATTCTCTAAAAAGGACACATAGTCTCTCTTTTTGAGATAACCCTTCAAGACCTTAATCCTTTCTTTGTCTTCTATCAACTTCCAGATAGGCTCCCATATTCTTGTATTTCCAAGCTCAATAATGTAATCCTCAATGTTCAATTCATCAAATATTTCCTTAACAATAAGAAGAACCTCCAAATCCCTCCAAACAGAAGGTCTATAAACAAGTTCCCATCCAATCTGATAATTTTCCTCTACCTGTCCACCATTAAATTTAAAAATTGGACCCATATAAAACATCCTTTTAGGAGTTTCCTCATATCTTATTGATTTTAATATCTCTCTTGTAATTTCTGGTCTTAAAGCTAAAAACTTTCCATTCTTCTCAAAATAAATAAGATTTTTTTCTCCCCAAATATCTTCGTATAGGATAGGTATTCTTACTTCGTTGTATCCCCAAAGTTCAAGTTTCCTTCTTATAACTTTCTCAAGATTTTCTCTCTTCATGACATCCTCTTTATTTCTTTAATAATTTAAAGCGATAAAATTATATAATGATTAAAAATTTTTGTCAACAGAAATTTTTAAGGTTATAATTTTTACCATGAAGAGGAGAAAAATTAAAAATCTTTTTTTAATCGTATACTTTTTATTACTAATTTCTCAAACTTTTAGTGCTGAAAGATTTAATATAGCACCAACAGCTATCTACGAAAAAATTGTAACCGATAAATTAACCTATCATGTAACAAAAATAGAACCTGATCCTTTCTTAGAGATGGAAACAATTGTTTCTCAAAATAAACTTTCTGAAGTTTATAAGTATAAGAATTATGATCTCATAATAAATGGCAACTTCTTTGATACTAAAACCTTCGAACCTGTTGGCTTGGTTGTTAAAAACGGAGAGTTAATCCACCTTCCCATAAAAAGAGGAGTCTTTGGACTTACTTTTGACAACAAACCTATTATTAATATATTTCAGATCAATTTAAAAATAAAGATTGATGAAAACATTATACCTGTAAATGCCATAAACTCACCGAGAGGTTCAGATAATTTAAACTTATTTACAAAATATTTTGGAAAAGAGACTCAAATTCGAGAGAATGCTTCTGCCGGGATTGATATAGAAGTAGTTCTTAAAGATAAAATTCCTTCCTTAGGAAAAACCAGTGGTATAGTATCAAACATCTATTATGGAGTTAAGAAAACTCCTATAAAAGAAAGTACATGTATCATATCTCTTGGGGGTACAGCTCTAAAATATCTTCCCCTCTTTTCTATAGGGAAAGAGATTGAAATAATTACTGAGTGTAATCCTCCAATACCTCTCAAGGAGGCTATAAGTGGCGGACCTATACTATTAAAAAACGGAGAGATCGTACTTGGAAATACTGATGAATTGGCTTTTGATAACAATATTGTAAATTCAAAGCATCCGAGAACTATCATAGGAATAAAGAATAATAGTCTGTATTTTATTGTTATAGAGGGGAGAAAAGAAAATTCCGTAGGTGTATCCCTTAAAGAGGCATGTGAAATTTTGAAAGAAATGGGAATTAATGATGCCATAAATATGGACGGGGGTGGATCAAGTCAAAAATTAATATGGGGTAGACTGATAAATCAAGAGGTAGAAAGACCTGTACCTGTAGCCTTTGGTATTAAAAATATGTACCCTTATACCCAACCCAAATATTTAGCCTTTAAGGAAAATGAGGATATTTATATCAAAAGGGGAGACAAAGTTAAGTTAGAATTGTTACTCCAAGATGAAAACTATCATACTTACCCGATTGAAAATTCAAATTTAACTTGGACCATATCAAATCCCATAGCAAATTTTGATACTAATAATTTTGTACTAGAAGGGAAAGATTTAGGAGAAGCCTTACTCACTGTAAATATGAATGGGTTAGAGGCAAGTAAAAAAATTTATGTATGGGACTTTACTGCTTTAGAAATTAGTGTAGACAAGGAAGAGATTTTCTTAGGAGATACTTTTAATATAAAGATCTATGCCATTGATAACTTTCTCAGAAAGACTGAGCTTTCTATTGATAATTTAAAATTCGATCCAAATTTCTTTACAAGAGATGGTAAAAAGTTTACTGCAATAAATGCTGGAAAAACAAGAATTGAATATACTCTTAATAACCTGTCAATCTCGTTACCTATAGAGATACTAAGTAGGAGTAACAAAATTTTTGAAGACTTTGAGATTAACAAAAACTGGATTATAAAAGGCAAAAACTATGATATAAATTCAACCACTTATACTTTAACTAGTGATTCCTATTCTGGTAAAAGCGCTCTCTTACTTACCTATACCTCTCAAGAGGAAAATTCTTTTATATATTTGGAATTAAATATTCAAGTACCTGAAGATAAAAGTAAATTCTCTGTAGCCTTAAAAGGTGTTGGTGAAGGTTGGATAAGAGCCTTATTCTATGATAATGAAAAACAACCATGGGTTATGGATATCACGAACTCTTCTAATTTTAATTTTTCAAATTGGACTATTTTTGAGAGAGATTTAAAAAATCTAAAACCTCTTATCAATAAAAACCTTACTTCTCCTATCCTTCCTGTTAGATTAGATAGCATCTACATTGTCGGACTTAACCCTACAGGAATAAAAGGTAAACTACTAATTGACACAATTAGCTTTTATTAGTCTTAAGAGATCTTAAGTAATATAAGAGATAGTCCATCCCAGCCATCAAAGAAAGAACTAAGCCTATCAGAAACACAACACTTGAAAAAGAAATGTTTAAAAGAGCCATTAAGATGGATATAGAAATTAACACCATTGCTAATTTACCATAAATTCTCGACGATATAATCTCAACACCCCTTATTAGGAAGAAAAAACCTACTAAAAGCATTATAAGTTCTTTAATAAAAAGAATTAACACTCCCCATAATGGAAAAATAGCCTTTAAACCCAGATATATTAAACTTATTATAACGATAATCTTATCTGCCAATGGATCTATTATTTTACCGAGATTTGAAGTTTGATTTAGTCTCCTTGCTAAATAACCATCCAATATATCACTTATAGCAGCAACTCCATAAAGAATTGCCGCTATAAATAAGTCATTCGTCAATAGGAAATATGTATAAAAAGGTATAATTGCTAATCTTATTAAAGTTATTATATTAGGCAAAGTCATAATCATATTGCTCATCTATATAATACTAATAATGCAGCCCCTATTCCTCCCGCATCTTCACCAAGCTCTGCCCACGAAAAAGTAACCTTATCTCTAAAACTTGGTAAAACTCTTTTATAAAACTCTTCTTTCATAGGCTTTCCTATATATTCTCTCACGTTTGCTACTCCACCACCAATTACAATCTTCTCAGGATCTATAATATGAACATAATTAGCAAGGGCAATGCCTAAATAATACCCTGCATAGTTAAAAATATCAACTGCCAACTTATCTCCTCTTTCTGCTGCCTGATAGATAATCTTAACAGTTACCTCATCCAAATTACCATTACAGAGTTCCCATATTAAACTGTTAGGATATTGGGGTAAGATACTCTTTGCATACTTTTCTATACCAGTTCCAGAAGCTATAGCCTCAATACATCCCCTATTACCACACCCACAGACAGGACCATCGGGAAGCACTGTTGTATGACCAAATTCACCTGCCATTCCATGAGCTCCAATCCAAAGTTTACCATTTAGCACAATACCCGAACCTATACCTGTACCAAGAGCTACACAGATCATAGTTTTTGTTCCTCTTCCTGCTCCTACCAACCACTCCGCCCAAGCAATCAAATTAACATCATTTTCTAAGTAGACAGGTACATTAAAAGTCTCTTCTAATTCTTTTCCTAAAAAAACTTCTTTTTTCCACTCATCTCCTAAATTGGGAGCATATAGGGTGGTTTTCTTCTCTCTATCCATAAGGCCTGGAAATCCAATCCCTATTCCCTCAATCTCTGTTATTTTTACTCCTGCCTGATTCAGTACATTATCAATCATACTCTTAATTTTGTTTATAACATAATTCTTACCCTTCTCTGATTCTGTAGGTTGTTTATCCCTTCCCAAAACTTTTCCTTGATCATCAACAAGAAGTACATTTATTTTTGTTCCTCCAAGATCAACCCCAACAGCCTTACGCATAACTACCTCCTTATCTTCCTATGATAAATTCAAAATCATATTTCCTAAATGAGTTCTCCCAAAATACTTCGGGTATTATAAATCTTAAGGGATATCTGTAATAGGGAGCATAAAAAGCTAAAATCCCACTAACCCTTGCTCCAGGAAATACTTTTCCATCCCTGAATTTCAAAAGCTCATAAGTTCTAATAAGTTCTATAATTTCTTTCTCTGTACTATTATCACTACTCAAAGAGATCGAAAAGCTAGGAGGTTCATTGCTCCTAAAGGAAAATTCAAAGGAGACTTTTGGAGCACTGGATCTTTGATAGTAAAATTCTCTTATTGGTACATACTGTCTTCCAGTATAGTCTATCAATACTGATTTACTTAAAGGATAAACCCAAACACCTTCGTTAGAGTTATTTATTACTTCTAAATTTAAGACTATTATATCTTTAGCCAAGCTATACCATTTAAAATCTCTTATTATCTCAACATTTACAGTGACTCCATCCTTAGTAATACCTTGCGGAAATACCTGAATAGGTTTTACACATCCTCCAACAAACATAATTAAAAGTAAAATAAGATAGAAAAAACCTAATCTCTTTTTGTGTATTTTCATACCCATTAACACCTCTAAAAAGTTAATAGTTTCATACTAGTACATTTTAACCTAAAATAAGTATTCTTGACAATAAGGCCATAAGAGATTAAAAAATATGAGGGAGAAAACAAAAAGGAGGTGAGAAATATGCCTATATATGAATTTGAATGTGAGAAATGCCATGAAAGGTATGAAATCATGACTAATATTGGAGAAGATCTACCAAAAACCTGCGTGAAATGCGGGGGAAACCTCAAGAAGATATTCTCCCCAGTAGGAATAGTCTTTAAAGGATCAGGTTTTTATACTACCGATTATAAGAGAAAAAGTTCTGAATCCGAAGGTTCTAAAAACTCAGAGGGGGAAAAATAAAATTTCCCCCTTATTTTTTTACTCCTACCACAATTAAACGTCTTGAAGCTACATGAAACTTCTTTCCATCATAATCACCAATAAACCTTTCCACCCTAAACCCTTTTTCTTCTAAAATATGAGCTATTTCACTAGCTGTATACAAGTATATCTTCCTTACAAATTCTTTTTTAGTATTATTCTTTAAGTCAAATACAATTCTATTTGATATGTAATATCCAGATTCTGGCTCAAACTGATGCTCCGTTAATAAAATATAATCATTAAAAACATCCCAAGAATAAGGAATAAAGTATCTCAACAATGCATCTCTGTTCTCAATATCTATCAGAAATCTACCTCCTTTTTTAAGTACATTGTAAACTTTTTCTATTGCTTCCTTATCTTCCTCATAGGTCGAAAGCCCAAAACTAGTATATAGAGAAAAAACTACATCAAATTTATACCCTAATTTTTCTATATCTTTATACTCCATCACGTAAAACTCTACATTAAAAACCCTATCCTTTTTGGCCTCTTCTTTAGCAATCTCAATCAAATCCTCAGATCTATCTATTCCTATAGTTCTATAACCTCTTTTGCCAAGCTCGAGAGTATGTCTTCCAAAACCACATCCAAGATCTAAAATAAGATGTCCACGCTTAATAGAGAGTATAGATTCAATAAAATCCACCTCTTTGCGTGTTCTTTCAGGGGTGAGATGTTTTGCAAGATACGTATAATAATCTCTACTAAAATATATATCTCGCCAATCTCTATTTTCTTCCATACTTTTCCCTAAGATAATACAACAATATAGTCAAATCACCCGCATTAACTCCTGAAATCCTCATGGCTTGACCAAAAGTAGAAGGTTTTATTTTCTCAAGTTTTTCTCTACCCTCTCGAGATAGATGTGGTATCTCCCCATAGTTTATATCTTCAGGAATTTGTAAGTTTTCATATTCTTGAAATTCTTTTACTTTATCCAACTCTTTCTTAATATAACCCTCATATTTGATGTCAGTCTCTACTATCTCTCTCCATTTTTTAGGAAGATCTCCTGATAAACCTACCTTCTCTAAGTCCTCGTAAGTTATCTCTGGCCTTTTAATTATCTGGATTAGAGGTACAGGTTGAGTAATCGGATTAGTTCCTTTCTCTAAAAGAATGTGGTTTATATTTTCGGGTTGCACCGACAACTTCTCAAGTCTCCTCTTCTCATACTTTATTTTTTCCATTTTTTCTTGAAACATTTTCCACATATCTTCCGAGATCAGACCTAACTTGTAAGCTTTAGGAGTGAGCCTTTGATCCGCGTTATCAGATCTCAATAGTATTCTATACTCTGCTCTTGATGTTAATATCCTATAAGGCTCATCCACGCCTTTTGTAACCAGATCATCTATAAGAACGCCAATATACCCCTCATCTCTTCTAATTATTAAAGGCTCCTTACCAAGGAGACTCAAGGCTGCATTTGCACCTGCTATAAGCCCTTGAGCTGCAGCCTCCTCATATCCTGTGGTACCATTTATTTGTCCAGCAAGATACAAGCCTTTTATCTTCTTAGTTTCAAGAGTTAACTTAAGTTGATGAGGATAAACAATATCATACGCGATAGCATAACCAGGCCTTATCAATTCTACCTCCTCAAGACCTGGAATACTTCTCAGAATCTGTATCTGAATCTCCTCAGGAAGACTTGTATATATGCCTTGTACATATATTTCTACAGAGTTTCTTCCTTCAGGTTCAAGAAATACCTGATGAGTTTCATGATGAGGGAACCACACATATTTCTCCTCTATTGACGGGCAATACCTTGGCCCTTTTTTTACCATCCCCCCAATTCTTGAAGCCGTCAAATGGATATTAGCAAGCACAATCTCTTTAGTCTTCTGAGTAGTCCTAGTAAGATATGAAGGTACCTGATCCCTTGGCTCTGGCTCTTCCCAAAAAGAGAAAGAATAAAGCTCTTCATCCCCAGGCTGAATTACGGTTTTACTAAAGTCTATAGTTCTCTTGTCAACCCGTGGAGTAGTACCTGTATTAAATCTTCCCACTTCAAGTCCTAATCTTCTTAATGCATCTGAAAGCCCCACAGAAGGAAACTCATTCATTCTGCCTGCAGGCTTAGACCAAGTACTTATATGGATTACCCCATTCATAAAAGTACCAGGAGTTATCACTACTCTCTCTGCATAAAACTCTTTTTTTGTGGACAAAATAACTCCTTTTACCTCATCATTTTCTACAATCAAATCTACAACTTCTCCTTGATAAACTTCTAAATTTTTAATAGATTCGAGAAATTCTCTCATTTTTGCAGGATAGACCCATTTATCTACTTGAGCCCTTAAAGCTCTTACAGCAGGCCCCTTTGAAGTGTTTAGCATCTTAACTTGAATCATGCTTCTATTGGTTATTCTTCCCGTAAGACCTCCTAAAGCATCTATCTCCATAATGAGATGTCCTTTGCCAGGACCTCCCATAGCAGGATTACAAGGCAACCACCCTACGGTATCATAATTCATGGTTATCAATAACACCTTTACACCAAGACGAGCAGCTGCGTAAGCAGCCTCGCAGCCAGCATGTCCTCCTCCAACAACAATCACATCATACCTTTCCATTTCTCCTAACCTCTAAAACCCCAAGTTTTTTAAGAATAAATAGGATTAAAAATAAAGTACCGAAAAGTAAAATAGCAGAAATATACGGGTCTTGCAATAAGGAGATTATAATTGCAAGTAAAGACATACAGATAGTTATTAGATAAATAAATGCTATACTTTGCTCTGTTTTCATACCAATTCTTAAAAATCTATGATGAAGATGATCCTTATCATATTTCCAAGGAGCCCTACCTTCAAGTAATCTTCTTATTATAGAAAAGGCAGTATCAAGAACAGGAAAACCAAGAACCACAATAGGAAAAAATAAATTAATAATAGTACTAACCCTCAAAACTCCAATTATAGATATCGCTCCTAAGATAAAGCCTAAAAACATCGCACCCGAATCTCCCATAAATATAGAGGCTGGAGGAAAATTATAAAACAAAAAACCTAATACGCTACCTAAAATACTCGAAAGCAGCAACGCCATTTCAAACCTACCCAAAAGAAGAGAAATTATAAGAAGAGAAAAAGAGGAGATAACAGCCACACCACCAGCAAGTCCATCAAGCCCATCTATAAAGTTCATTGCATTTGTAATTCCTAAAAGCCATACAAAGGTTATTACATCAGCCCAAAAGCCTTTGATTATAATTTTAGTGTAAGGAATTCTCCAAACATCCACTCTTACACCTATGAAGACTGCTATTAATACTGCTAAAAAGGTTAACCAAAACTTAGGCTTAGGTTTCAACTCTACGAAGTCATCCAGAAGCCCCACTAGGAAAACTAAAAGCCCCCCAAATATAATTTTTTCTACAATTAATGATTTATTAAAAAGTACATTTACGATTAAAATACTCAAGAAAAATGCAACTCCACCAATTCTTGGTATAGGTTTTAAATGTACCTTCCTATCATTAGGAATATCAACTGCCCCTACCTGATAGGCAATTTTTTTGACCCAAGGCGTAAACAAAATAGAACCTATTAGAGATAGTACAAAGGTCAATAAAGCCATCATTTTTATTTTTCCTTCTTTTCCTTTAGCTCATACGCTAAAATTATAGCTTGGGCAATTTCCTTCATGGGTTTTCTCTTATCCATGCTTGCCTTCTGAATCAATCTAAAAGCCTCATGCTCTTTTAAACCTTCTCTATCCATAAGAATTCCCTTAGCTCTATCTACTAATTTCCTAGTTTCTAAAGCATCTTTAAGATCTTCAACCTCTTTCCTTAAAAGCTGAAATTCTTTAAATCTTGCAATCGCAATCTCAATGGCAGGAAATAGATCGGACTCCTTAAACGGTTTTACAATATAGGCTACCACTCCTACTTCCTTAGCTTTTTCCACCAGCTCTCTGTCAGAATAAGCTGTTAAAAAAATAATTGGTGCTATATTCTCTTGGGTCAAAATCTTTGCTGCCTCAATTCCATCTAAATTAGGCATTCTAATATCCATTATGATCACATCTGGTTTTAATTTTCTTGCAAGCTCTATTGCCACTTGTCCATCAGAAGCCTCACCCACCACTTCATAACCCTGACTTTCCAAAATCTCCTTTAAGTCCATTCTAACTATAGGTTCATCTTCTGCTATCAATACTCTTACAGCCTTCATATTTTCTCATCCTCCCTAAAGAATATCCTGAAAGATCTCATTGGCAAGAAGTACACCTTTCTCAGTTAGAAATATCCTTCCATTTTCTTCTTTAATTAGTCCTTCCTCCACAAAAATAGGATAATTTTTCATAAAATATTCTATCTTTTTACCAAATCTACTTTCAAACTCTTCTCTAGCTACTCCTTCCAAAAGTCTTAATCTCAAAAAGAGATAATCCTTAGCAAGCTCTTCACCCATTAAAAATTCTTTTTCCTCGATAGGCAACTTTCCTTCTTTTATTTTTTCATAGTATACATAAAGATGTTTATGATTTCCATATCTTACGGGAGGATCATAAGAATAAGCTGACACTCCGAATCCATAGTACTTTTCCTGATACCAATATTTTAGATTGTGCTTACATTTATAACTTTCTCTTTTAGAAAAGTTTGATATCTCATAATGAATAAAACCATTAGTCTTAAGAAAATCCATAGCAAAAGAAAACATTTCTGCTTCTAAATCATTTTCAGGAAGTTCTATTTCTGACTTAAGGTACATTTCATAAAAAGGAGTGTCTTCTTCAATGATGAGATTATAGATAGATATATGCTCAGGCTTCAGTTTTAAAGTTTCTTTCAACGAGAAGCAAAAATCTTCCTTTCTCTGAAAAGGAAGAGCATAGATTATGTCAATATTTATATTGTCAAATCCAGCTTCTCTCAAGATATTAAAAGTAGTATGAATATCCTTTACATTATGAATCCTACCGAGAAGTTTTAACTCTTTCTCAAGAAAAGACTGTGCTCCTATACTTATTCGATTAACCCCAAGTTCTTTCCATGCTCTTACTTTTTCTTTATTTACTGTTCCAGGATTAACTTCCATAGAAATTTCTACATCTTTGCTAATTTCAAATCTTTTATATATAAAATCAAGTATCTTTTCTAAACTACCCAAAGAGAGAATAGAAGGAGTTCCTCCCCCTAGATATATAGTATCAACTAGTTCATTATTTGATTTCATATCTATCTCCTTCAAAAGATACTCTGTATATCTCTCCTCCTCATCTTCGGAATAACTAAAAGATACAAAATCACAATATGGACACTTCTTTACACAGAAAGGTATATGTAAATATATACCAATAGGTTTAGAAGAGCTCATCTGCCTTTAGTAAATTAAGAAGAGAGTAATTTGTCATATCTGAGTGGAGAGGGGTAATAGAAATCTTTCCATTCTTAACTGCCCATATATCAGAGCCTTCTTCCCCGATTTCCTCAATGTAACCATGTAACCAAAAATACTCTTTATTTCTCGGATCAAGTCTTCTCTCAACTATATTTCTGTAATGGAACTTACCTTGATGGGTAAAACAAATTTCATCTAGTTTAGCGTTTGGTGGCACATTGATATTTAAAAAAGTTCCTTCAGAAATAATTTTTAAAAATTTATCAAAAAATCTAATTAGTAATTCTGTAGCTCTTTTAAAATCTTCCTCTTCTCCATCCTGAGATACAGAGATAGAGACTGCAGGAATACCATTTAAAGAGGCTTCTCTTGCCCCTGAAACAGTACCTGAATAGATTATATCATTTCCTAAGTTGTATCCTTTATTTATGCCAGAGATTACCAGGTCTGGCTTTTGGGACAAGATGGCATAAAGTCCTAACAATACGCAATCTGCAGGATTGCCATTAGTACTCCATACTTTGACTTTCTTAAGAGGCCATTTGACTTCATTTACTCTTAAAGGTTTATGCAAAGTAATAGCATGACTTCCCCCACTTCTTTCTCTCTCAGGCACAATAATATAGACCTCTCCCAATTTACTAAGTTCTTTTCCCATGATCTTTAAGGCTGGAGAGTTTATTCCATCATCATTTGTTATTAAAATTTTATACTTTTCCATAGCCTAATCTCTCTTGAGGACAGTCCAAAAGGCTTCTTGAGGGATCTCTACATGTCCTATCTTCTTCATTCTCTTTTTACCTTCCTTTTGCTTTTCAAGGAGTTTCTTCTTTCTTGTTACATCACCACCATAACATTTTTGCAGAACATTCTTTTTAAGAGGTTTTATCTCTTCCCGAGCTATTATTTTACTTCCTATTCCAGCTTGAATTACTACCTCAAAAAGTTGCCTTGGAATAACATTTTTAAGTTTTTGCACTAGTTTTCTTGCCTCTTCGTAAGCTTTATCTCTATGGACAATAATAGAAAGAGCATCTACTGGTTTTCCATTTATAAATACATCAAGCTTCACAAGATTTTCTGGCCTATATCCTATAAATTCGTAATTCATAGAACCATAACCTCTAGTTATAGATTTTAATATATCAAAAAAGTCCGTAATTATCTCTGAAAGAGGAAGTTCTGCTGTAATTAGTATTCTAGTAGGTGTTAAATATTCCATATTTTTGAATATTCCTCTTCTCCTATCAATAAGTTCCATTATTCCTCCCACATAATCATTGGGAGTCACAATACTTGCCAATACAAAAGGTTCTCTAAACTCAGCGATATCATAAGGGGGTGGCAATTCCAAAGGATTTTGAACAATTTTTTTCTCGCCACTCTTGGTTATAACTTCATAAGCCACTGATGGCACTGTAGTAATTATATTTAGATCAAATTCCTTTTCTAATCTCTCCTGCACAATTTCAAGGTGAAGTAAACCCAAGAAACCGCAACGAAAACCAAAACCAAGAGCAGGAGAGGTCTCTGGCTCATAATATAAAGACGCATCATTTAGACTAAGCTTCTGAAGAGCATCTCTTAATTTATCATATTCTTCGTTTTCAATAGGATAAATCCCACAGAAAACCATAGGCTGAAGTCTTCTGTATCCAGGAAGAGGCTCTTTAGCTGGATTTTGAGCCAAGGTTATAGTATCTCCTACCCTTGCTTCGGCTATCTCTTTAATATTTGCAACTATATATCCTACTTCGCCAGCTGTTAAACTTTCTACAGGCTTCATTTCAGGAGAAAAAATACCAACCTCTTGAACCTCATATTCTTTATCAGTAGACATAAGCTTAATTTTATCTCCAATTCTCACTTCCCCCTCAAATACTCTCACATAAACTATTACTCCTCTATAAGAATCATACTTCGCATCAAAGATCAAGGCTTGAAGAGGATTTAAAGGATTTCCTTTAGGAGAAGGAATATATTTTACTATACCCTCTAATAGCTCCTCTATACCCCATCCTTCTTTGGCACTCACAAAAAAGGTTTCACCTATATAATCCTTACCCAACAATTCTGCAATTTCTTCAGCAACCCTTTCGGGTTCAGCATTAGGAAGATCTATTTTATTTACCACCGGTACTATAACAAGGTTATTCTCAAGAGCAAGAAGTAGATTATTTATGGTCTGTGCTTCGATGCCCTGAGAGGCGTCCACCACTAGTATAGCTCCTTCACAGGCAGCAAGACTTCTTGAAACTTCATAAGTAAAATCCACATGTCCCGGAGTATCAATTAAGTTCAACTCGTAAGTTTCCTCATTTTTTGATTTGTATAAAAGTCTAACAGCTTGAGCTTTTACTGTTATTCCTCTTTCCCTCTCTACGTCAAGAGTATCTAAGATTTGATCTTTCATTTTTCTTTTTTCAATTGTTCCAGTATACTCAAGAAGCCTATCTGCTAGAGTGGATTTTCCATGATCTACGTGGGCGATTATACTGAAGTTTCTTATTTTTGATGTATCCTTCATAAATATTTCTTCCTCCTTTTTTCCATATTCTAAATTATATAATAATCAAGTCATCTTTTGTTTTAGAGAATTTTATGCTATAATTCAGTCTGTTAAAAATTAACATCATAAAAATTTTAAGATAAAGGAGAGGGAAATAAAAGATGGCAAATACAAAGTCAGCAATCAAAAGAATTAAAATTAGTGAAAGAAATAGAATCAGAAACAGAATCAGATTAGGTAAAATTAAATTTTACACTAAGCAATTTCTAAAATTATTAGAAGAAAATAAAATTGAAGAAGCAAAAAAAGTACTTCCTGAAGTAATAAGCGCCATTGACAAAGCAGCTCAAAAAGGCACCTTACACAAAAACACAGCAGCAAGAAAAAAGTCTAAACTTATGAGGCTTCTTAATCAAAAACTTTCAGCTAACCTTTCTTCCTAATTTGAGTAGAACTTTTTCTATCAATATCCTTTGATCCTTAGCTGTAGTTTTATACTCTATATCAACCTGCCGCAGAAGGAAGTAAATCTCCATGAGCTCTGCGGCAGTGTATTTTGTTAATGCATCTATGGACTTTTTAACCACAAAAGGATGTAGATCCAGTTTATTTGCGATTTCTTCAGAAGAATAACCTTCTTTAAGAAGGGCGTTTATTCTTAAAAGTTGTCTCATTTGCTTTATTACTATCTCAAGTATAACTTGAGGATATACTCCTTCATTCCACAAAGTATCTATTCCTGAAAATGCAAGAAGAAAATCTCTTCTCAATAAAGCATCCAGAAAAGTGTAAAACGCAACTTCTTGGGTAGATAAAACCTTTTTAAGATCTTCTATTGTAACTGATTCTTTCTCTCCTACAAAGGCACAGATCTTATCTATTTCCTGCATCAAAACTCCCATCTTATCAGAATAATTTGTGGAGAGAAAATATACACTCTCTTCGTCTATAGATTTATTCCTTTCTTGAAACTTCTCCTTAATCCATTTTCTCAAAGCATCAGCCCTAAATTTTGTAAACTCAACTATACCTTCTGGAGGTATATATTTAGCATAACTAATCTTCTTAGGCTTCTCCTCCTCTGCATTAGCCATAAAAACAACACATGTATTTGTCAATTTTTTAAACAATAAATCAAGTTTCTTAGGCATATTCTGATCTTTTAGTTCCTGAGCATGCCTCACTACTACCAACTGAGTTCCCAAGAGTGGTGGGGATTCTAAATAAGGTATTATATTGTCCCAAGTAATCTCATCTGCAAAAAAGGCAACATAATTTGCATCCTTAAATCTTGCTTTTCTAAGCTCTATAAGAGCTTCTTCCATAAGAAATTTTTCCTCTCCTGTAAATAAATATACAGGAGAAAATTTCTTCTCTTTAAGTGAATGTTTAAACTCCCAGTAGTTCATCTTCCCCTCTTTTTCTCATTATCATTGGAAGTAATATGAGAAATAAACTAATTAACAAGCTTATTTTATAATGAGAAACAATTAAATGCAAACCTTGAAATAAAATATCCATTAAAATCGTTAAGACTTTTTCAAAGATATAACTTATTGGAAAAGAGGCAACTATTAAATAAAAAACAGAAAAGAAAAGAATTATACTAAAGATAGGAATAGAGAAAAAATTGGCAAGAATACTTATTGGTTTCAGTCCACCAAAATAATAAATATTTAGAGGTGCTAAAAATAGCATAAGCCAGAAAGAACTCTCCCAAATCTCCTGTAAATAATTAGACATAAATTTTGGGAATTTAGGCTTATAAAGAAGACCTAACATGGCCATATAAGATAATTGAAAACTTATGTTAAATAATTTTAAAGGAGAGATAATAAGATTAATAAAAGCTACCCAAAAGATAGCATTTAGAGGATCCTCTTCTCTTCTTAGAAGAAAAACAATAAGAAGGAAAACATATTCCCCTATTACTCTCCAAACAGGAGGATTATCACCTATTATCCATCCATAAAAAATTAAAATAGGAAGAAGCATAATTTTGGTAACAATTCTACGGAAGGGAAATAAAAAGCTAAAAATATTTATGAGGAAAGAAATATGAAGTCCAGAGATAGCAAGTAAGTGGGCAGTTCCAGTTTCTACAAACAGATTTTTTATCTCTTCAGAAAGACCTCTCTTCTCTCCTATTATTATGGCCAATAAAAAATTCTTTTTATAATCCCCAAATCTTGAATATATATCATTAATCTTTTCTCTTAAATTAACTCTTATCTTTTCTAAAGAACTTTTATTATTCTTTTTAAATAGATAAATCTTTTGAGCTTTAATCAAATATATAAGACTCTCATCCCAGAGAGCATAAAGATTAGATTGATTTAAGGGATATAATTTTACATTCTCCAATAGCAACTCGTCCCCTATATTAAATTTTTTTGCTACACTTATCCTTCCTTTTTCATTAAATCCCTCTATTTGAACCACATAACTGTAAAAGTGCTTTTTCTCAAAATAATCCTTCACCACTACCCTTAAACTCTTTATATCTACATTTTCATATGCCCTAAATTGAGGGATATTGATTTTGTATAGATAAAATCCAATAAGGAAAAAAATTGCTAAAAATATGTAAAGCCAAATCTTTTTTCTTTGTGAAAGTAGAATTAATAGCGGAAAAAGTAAGAAAAAATAAAAAAAGCTTAGATTAAGCTTTGAAAATATGACTCCTAATATGTAAGAAATTAAAAAGTAGAAAGAATATGGAAATTTCAAAAAATCACCATGTAATTTGATCTTTTATTTTTTCAAGTTTTTTCTCTCCAATTCCTTTTACATTTAACAAGTCCTCTGCAGAAGTAAAAACTCCGTTTTCTTCTCTATACTCGATAATCCTCTGGGCTAAAGTCGGACCAATACCTGGAAGAGATTCTAATTCTTCTTTGCTTGCTGTATTTATATTTACTTTGCCCTTCTTCTCTAACCCATCTTTTAAAGCATTCTGATTCTTAGAATTACTATCCAAATTATCATCCTTTGGAGGTATATAGATTTTAGAACCATCTTTCAGAAAATCTGCAAGATTAATTCTATCCAAATCTGCAGAGGGCAAGGGTCCACCTGCTAAATTAACTGCATCAATAACCCTTGCCCCTTCCTCCAATCTATAAACTCCTGGATTTTTAACCTCCCCCGTCACATGAACAATAACAAAGTTACTTTTATCTTCAGTACTATTATTTTTATTTCCAAAATTAGCAAAGAAAGAAAATAAAATTCCAACAAATATTATTAAAAAGATAGCTAAGACTAATTTTTCCCTCTTTTCAAACATTATTTAATTTTTATTCAGCACTAATTTCTCTGTTTTTCCTAATTTAGATATTTGCTTAAGAAGCACCTCTATAGCTTTATTCAATTGTATATCATTATCCTTACCCACATTCTCTGGTGCCATTTCTACAACTACATCTGGTTGCACTCCTTCTTTATTTATATCTCTACCAGATGGCAGTAAATACTTCTCCGTAGTTATCTTCAAGGCAGATCCATCAGAGAGAGTGAATATAGTTTGAACTACACCTTTCCCAAAAGTCTTTTCTCCCACAAGAATTCCCTTACCATAATCCTTAAGAGCTCCTGAAAGTATTTCTGAGGCACTTGCAGAATACCTATTTACAAGTACCACAAGAGGTTTATTCCATCTGTATATCCCTTTAACTACTTTTTCTCCATACAAGTTTTTATCTCTATCAATTCTATAAACTACTACTCCTTTGGTTGTGAAGGTCTTTGCTTCTCCATCTTTTATTACTGTCTTCACTTGATCATTGTCTGATATAAAAATACTTGCAATCATTACCGCAGACCTCAAATCCCCCCCAGGATTATTTCTCAAATCAAGTATTAATCCTGAGGTTTTCTCTAATTTTTTCAATGCATCTATCATCTTTTGAGGAGAATTCTGGGTAAATTCATAAAACTCGATATAACCAATGTTGTTCTTTAAAATTTTATAATCTACAACAGGCACCTCTATTATTTCTCTCTTTAAAGTATACTCATAATATTTTTTATCAGAATCTCTATAAATTTTTATTTTAACTTCTTTCCCTACTTCCCCTCTAATTAAAGAAACAACCACATCTAAGGGTTTTCCAACAACTGATTGTCCATCAACTTCAATAATTTCATCTCCTGCCTTTATACCTGCCTTATACGCAGGAGTATTTTCTATAGGCGAGACTACAAGAATCTTGCCATCCCTTGATTGTATTCTTATACCTATTCCTCCAAATGCTCCCTGCATATCTTCAGTAAAAGTTTTAAAAGACTTTGGATCAAAAAACTCTGTATACGGATCATCCAGAGCTTTTACCATGCCCCTTATGGATTCATATTCTAACTTCTTGCTATCAAGATTTTTCTCAATATACGCATTTCTCACATAATATAAGGCTTCGATATATACTCTTATGCTAGAAATAATATCCTCTAAAGAATCTTTTGCATTAGTGAGCTTAGGTAAAAAGAAAAAACCTATACCAATTATTACAACAGATAATAGAAGCCAAAATCTTTTTCTCACTTTCATCTTATCCTCCTTTTATCTTATTAACCAACTTAAAGGATCTACTGGATCTCCATTCACTCTTACTTCAAAATGTAAATGTGGCCCCGTACTAAGTCCTGTTGTTCCCACATAACCTATTATATCTCCTTCAGCTATTTCTTCGCCTACTCTTACCACAATTTTTGAAAGATGTCCATAAACAGTAGAAATTTTACCACCATGATCAATTATAACCATATTACCATATCCTCCATACCAACCCGCAAAAATAATTCTACCAGACGCTGCTGCTCTAACAGGCGTTCCATAAGAAGCAGCTATATCAACTCCTGTATGAAAAAGAGGTGCACCACCTAATATAGGATGTCTTCTCATTCCAAATCCCGAGGTTATAGATCCAATAACTGGCCAAGATAGCCTTCCCTTTTGAGCCTTTTGAATGTTTGAAGAAGCCAATTTTCTAATCATCTGCTCTATCTCTTTCGATTCTCTTTCTAAAGTTGCCACTACTTGTTGCTGATATCTTTTTTGAGTTCTAATTTTTTCTAAGTAAGCTAATTTCTCATTTTTCTTCCTCTCTATATAGGCCTTTTTTTCAGCTATACTTCTCACTAAAGCCTCAACCTTTCTTTTTTCTTCTTCCCATTTCTTTTTTGTTTGCTCAATGTCTCTACATTGAGTATTTAGATTGTTGAGTCTTCCTGCTTCAAGTTTCATAAGGGATTTTAAATAATAAGGAACTGCTATCTGAGAAAAAGAATCATTTAAAAATATTAGACTAAAAGAGTTCTTACTCTGCAGTAATTTATAAGATTCGCCTAAATTTTCCTTAAAATTCAAACTTCTGTATTTTAAATTTCTTTGAAGAATATTCAACTGTGTAGACAATACATTTAACTTAGCCTGTGCTTCCCTTAATCTCGACTCAGCAACATTTAATTCCCTTTCTGCCTTGTCAAGTTCATAATCAATTTTACTTATTTCACGAACAACATTGAACTCGGTAGATTCCAATGTTTTAATTTGCTGTTTTAGGGATTGAATTTGTTTTTGTTTCTGTTGCAATTCTTTTTGCTTCTGAAGAATTATAGATGAAGTATCGGCCCCGTAAACTAAGACTATTATCAATGTTAATACTAAAATAATACTTATAAGGGTTCTCATTTTAGTCTCTGAAAACTCATTAAAGCAGAAGTAAAGCTTACTATTATGCTTGAGAGTATAAAGTATAAAAGCCAAACAAAAATATGCTTAATATCAAACAAAACTCCAAAATAAGGTAAATAACTCACTACATGCTCCTTTATAAAGGAAGAAATAAAAAAGACTAACAAAAAAGATATAAATGCCGATGTAAGAGTGACAAAAATATTCTCCCATATTTGAGAAGATACTGAGAAATTTGGAAAAGCCAAGTGAGCATGAGCAAGAAGTTCTACTGAGATTATTAAAAAAGCAAGACTACCTAAGTAGATATATAGCTTCTTAATATAGTTTATAACACTATTAAGCTTATACCATTGATTTACCATCTCTTCAGAATATCTCACTTCCTCTACGAAGTTATAATTCATAATAAAACTTAATAAATACTCAATATTATCAAGGTTTAAAGGAGTAATTTCTAAGGCTTTAGGTAAACTATCAGGTGATCCCCATGCAAATATGTCATTTTCTCTTCCAATAATCTCCTTTAGCTTCTCCCACGCATCTTTCTGAGTTATGTAATTTATTTCTTTTATACGAAAGTTTGTCTTTAGATCATCTATAATCTTTAATATCTGAGAATCAGGAGTTTTTGGTGTTATAAAAGCATAGATTTTTATTTTTTCAATCCACATATTTAAAGAACCATTCATAGCTGTAATAAAAATTGCAAGAGAGAAAAAAACAAAGTATAAGATAATGAAACCCAAATATAAAAATATACCCTTACTTTTCAATCCTTCCCAAAACTCTTTAACCCCTGACATATTTAAATTATACCTCTATATCTTATAGAAAAGCAATACAATCAAAATTCCTATGATACTCCCAAGATTTAACTTTAAATTAAATCCAAGAGTGAAGACAAAAAAATAAAAATCGAAATTAACAGGGGAAAAGCCAATACTTATTCCTCTCTTCAAAAACTCAAGTTTATCTGACAATGCTTCCGCTAAAACACCACCTACTAAAAACCCTAAAATTAGTAAGAGAACAAACATTCTTGTAGAAGTCTTGTTTCTTCTCATAATTCACCCCCGATATATTTCTCTATAAATTTCAATACATACCCCCCTACTACTCCATTAAAAAATCCTGTTATAACTCCAAAAAATATTAAAAAAGGCGCATAATATAGAATAGCAGAATGAAAGACAAAAAACACTACTATTATAAGTTGAATAAAATTATGAGTCAAAGCTCCTATTATACTGTTAGAGATTAAACTAATTTTAGACTTAGCTAGTATTCCCATAACTATGGTGCTCCCCATTCCCCCAAAAAATCCTAAATAAAAAGATATGTTTAAAAAACCTCCTAATATAATGTTTACTATGATCACCCTAAATAAAGTTATAATCAATGCTTCTCTCAAACCCAATATGTATACAGCAATTAAAGAGATTATATTTGCAATTCCCACTTTACCTCCAGGAAGAGGAAAAAAGGGAGTTATAAACAGGCTCTCTAAATAATAAAGTACACAAGCAAGAGCTAATAACAATCCCAATAAAGAAATATAATATACTTTGTTTTTCCTGATATTAGTAATTTTCATTTTTTACAAAATATATGTTAGGAGAATACCAAATTTTCCTATCTTTAAAGACAATTATAACCCCTAAGTCTGCAAACTTTTGCCAATAAGACATTGCTTTATCTCCCATCACAAAAAAGGCTGTAGATAAAGCATCAGCTTCTACAGCCTCCTTACTTATAACACTTACACTCATAATCTCTTCTTGGGGATAGCCTGTTTTAGGATTAATCAGATGACAGTATCTCACTCCATTTTTTACAAAGTACCTCTCATAATCTCCTGACGTAGCTACAGCCCCTTCATTAATGTAAACTGATCCTATATAATCATCCAATCTACGAGGATCTCTAATTCTTATCTCCCACTTATTATCCTCTTTAGGTCTACCATAAACCCCTATTTGTCCACCTATATTTAGAAGAGCACCTCTTATCTTATATTTTCCCAATAATGATAATAGTCTATCCAAGATATAGCCCTTTGCTATTCCTCCAAGATCAATTTCCATTCCTTTAGGAACAAATACCATACTGTCTTTTATTTGAATTTTCTTATAATCCACCCTCTTTAACTCTTTTCTCAAAACAGCCTCCTCAGGTACTTTGTAATCCTTATCATAAAAACCCCAAAGCTCTAAAATAGGAGCAATTGTAGGATCAAAATAGCCATCGGTCAGCCTTGAGTAATATATTGCTTTTTCTATCACATCAATGGTATCCTTTGATACTTTTACCCACTTTCCTGAATTAGAATTTATCTTATATATCTCACTTTTTTTATTAAATCTATCCAAAATATCAGCTAAATGTTCTAACTTTTCCCAACAATCACTTACAGCTTTATCTCCATCTTTCCCCCAAACTCTAATTTCTGCAAAAGTATCCATCAAGATTCCATTTTTGTAGTACTCCTTTTGTTCATTAAAATTCTTTATAAATAAAAAAAGTAAGAACCCTACAACTAAAAGAGAGATAATTATCTTTATTTCTTTAGTAATATGAGAGCCTTTGTAGGACATTTCTCCACACAGATTCCACAGCCATCACAAAGATTGTAGTCAATAACAGGAAATCTTCCATCCATTTTTATAGCACCCTTAGGACACACTTTTTCGCAGATTCCACAACCTATACATGCTTTAGAACATACTTTTCTAGCCTCAGGACCTGGGAGTTCTGACCTACATCCTAAAAGAAGAGGTATATTAATAGGAAGAAGAGTTAAAATTCCTCTTGGGCAAGCTTTTACACATAAGCCACATCCTGTACATTTTTCAATATCTATCTTTGGAAGACCATCTTCTCCCATATAAATTGCGTCAAAGGGGCATACCTTAACACAGTCTCCAAATCCTAAACATCCTGTGGTACATCCTTTGTACCCAGCTTGAACCATATTTGCAGCCTTACAAGTATCTACACCTTTATAAATATATCTATCCTGAGCTATTCCTCTCCCACCTTGGCAAGTAAGAAAAGCCACATTTTTAGTTATAGTAATATTTTCATTTAATCCTAGTACCTCTGCTATACCCTTAGCAACCTTTTCTCCTCCAGCAACACAACCAGTATAAGGAGCTATCCCCTCTACCACTGCTTTTGCAAACCCTTCACAACCAGGATATCCACAAGCACCACAATTAGCCCCTGGAAGTACATTTAATATTTTTTCAATACGCGGATCAGTTTCTACTTTCAATTTCTCTCCAGCAATTGCAAGTCCTATTCCAAATAAGAGTCCTATCAAGCCTAATACCATTAAAGATATAAATACTAGTCCCATATCTTAGAACCTCCCCTAATGCGCTAATCCTTGAAAACCTAAAAAGATAAGAGCAAGAAGACCGGCAGAGATAAAGACTATAGGATAACCTTTCCAAAACTCAGGTATATCTGAGTATGATAATCTATCTCTTATACTTGCAAGCAGAATCAAAGCAATAGTAAAACCCAAAGATACACCTAAAGAATAAACTATAGCTTCTATTAAGTTATGCCCATAATTTATATTCAACAATGTAACCCCAAGTATAGCACAGTTAGTAGTTATTAGAGGTAAATATATTCCCATAGCTTTATATAACCCTGACAAGAACCTTTTTATAACCATTTCTACCAATTGAACCAAAACTGCAATAACAAGGATAAAAGCAATAGTCCTTAGAAATAATAAATTTAAAGGCACTAATATATAGTAGTAGATGAAGAAAGTAACCACTGAAGCCATTACCATAACAAAAGTAACGGCAGCCCCCATACCTATAGAGGTTTCAATCTGAGTACTCATTCCTACAAAAGGACACAAAGCTAAAAATCTCATGAAAACAATATTATTTATTAGAGAGGCAGATATGAAAAGCATAAAAAGTTTGCCTATTATATTCATAATTATTACCTCCTACCCATCCTCTTTTCAAACCACTTTAACAAACCTATCAATAGGCCTATACCCCAAAAAGCTCCTGGAGGCATTGTAAATACCTTAGCTGGATTAAACCAACTGAACAAAGTTTTTCCCAAGATAGTACCATTTCCTAAGAATTCCCTGATTAAACCAAGAGCCACAATAGCCCAAATATAACCTATACTTATACCAATTCCATCGGCAATGGACTCTAAAACATTGTGCCTATATGCAAAAGCTTCTGCTCTTCCAATGATAATACAATTTACTACGATCAAAGGAATAAATATACCCAACGCCTTATAAAGCTCTGGAAAATAAGCTGAGATTACCAAGTCAACAATTGTAGTAAAAGTACCAATTACAATAATAAAAACAGGTATTCTTATCTCATTTGGGGTTATGGGTCTCAATAAAGAAACAAAAATGTTAGAAAAAATCATCACAAAGGAAAAAGCAAGTCCCATTCCAATTGCATTCTGTACGCTTGTAGATACTGCAAGTACAGAACAGAGACCTATCATCAATATGAGTACAGGATTCTCCTTAAAAATACCATTAACTACATACTTAAGAAAGTCTTTCATATCTTACCCCCCTAAATCTTATTATGCTTTAAAACCTCATTAATTGCTCTGACTACTGCCGAAGAGGATATGGTTGCACCTGAAACAGGCTTAACGTTCTTCTTAACTTCTAAATTTGCTTCTTTCTTACCTATAAACTGTGCTAAGAAATCATCTTTCGTAACCTCAGTACCAAGACCAGGAGTCTCCTGTTGGGATACAACCTTTACTTTTTCTATTGCTCCGCTATCATTTATTGCAACAAGTAATACTATATCACTACTATATCCTTTGGTAGACACTTCCCAAACTCTTCCTACATCTTTTCCATCCTTTTTTGCTATATATATTTCCTTTATGGTAACCAGGGGATCAAAACTATTTGGCTTATTTGATGACGACACAAAATCTGAAGCATCAGGAATAAGTTCTTTAAGTAACATTATTTTCTCTCTTATTTTATTAGCTTCTATAACCTTCTGTGTGGTTTCATAGGTATAAGCAAGAACACCACCGGCTATTGCACAAATAATAAATAAAGTTAACCCATATCTTAGGATGTTTTTCATTTTTTCACCTCTCCAAATCTACGAGGTTTTACAAGGTTATCAATCAGAGGAGTCAAGGCATTCATAACAAGAATCCCATAAGAAACACCCTCAGGATAAGCCCCCCAAAATCTTATAACTATAGTAAATAAACCTGCCCCTATACCGAAAATTAGCCTACCTTTCGAGGTCAACGGGGTAGTTACCCAATCTGTAGCCATAAAAAATGCTCCTAAAAATAAACCTCCTGATAATATATGGAAGATAGGATCTTTACCTACCAAGAATGAAACTATGAATACTGTCAAAATAAAAGAAACTGGAATTTTCCAATCAATAATATTTTTATAGATAAGCCATAAACCACCTAAAAGTAAGAGTAAAACTGATGTTTCTCCGATACAACCAGCTCTGTTTCCTATAAAAAGTTCCCAATAGCTTGGTAAAGAATATCCTGCAAGTTTAAGCTTTTCTATGGCAAGAGGTGTAGCAGTAGAAACATTAGACATAAAACCTAAACCATTTATGGGCTTTACCCAAGAAGTCATGATTTGAGGATAAGAAGATAAGAGAAATGCTCTCCCTACAAGAGCAGGATTTAAAAAATTTTCCCCAATTCCCCCAAAAACCTGCTTAGCAAGTAATATTGCTACACCTGTTCCAATTATAGGAATCCAAAGAGGAACATTTGGGGGTAGAATTAATGCAAGCAAAAGCCCAGTAACTACAGCACTATAGTCTTTAAGTATAGTAAGTGGTTTTCTTCTAATATATAAGGCAAGAGCTTCCCATAAAACTGAAGAAATAACACTCACAATTATTACTATAAGAGAGTAGATACCAAAAAAGTATATACCTCCAAGAGTAGCAGGCAAAAGTGCAAAGATTACTTGCTTCATTGCGTAAGAAGTATCTTCATGGGTAAAAATATGAGGAGAGGAAGAAACAATTAGTTTTTCATTTTCTAATTCCATAAATAGTTCTCCTCCCTTTACTTTCTTCTCTTTGCCAAAACATCAGCCTTTCCTACCCTAATCCATTGAAGAAGAGGTCTTCTCGAGGGACATATATAGTTACAAGAGCCACATTCAATACAATCTAATATTCCCAATTCTTCCGCTTCGATTAATTTACCTTTTTTAACATATCTCGCTAACGTTGTTGGCATAAGTCCCATTGGACATACATCTAAGCATTTTCCACATCTTACACAAGGTATTGGTTCATAATATTCTACTTTCTCCTCTGGAAATACTACTACTCCAGATGTACCCTTAATTATTGGAATATTTAAGTCGTATATAGCAACTCCCATCATAGGTCCCCCAAATAAAATTTTTCCAGGTTTACCTTTAAAGCCTCCTGCATGTTCTATCAATTTTATTACAGGAGTACCTATTAAAACCTCCACATTTTTAGGAGAATTAACACCTTCTCCTGTAACAGTAACACCTCTAGAGATTAAAGGAAGCCCCGTTCTGAAATGCTCAGCTATGGCTGCCGCTGTACCCACATTATTCACTACCACTCCTACATCCATAGGAAGACCACCAGATGGTACTTCTCTATCTAATATTGCTTTTATAAGATGCTTTTCCGATCCTTGAGGGTACTTTGTAGGTAAAGTAACTATCTCAATATCACTATCTGCATATTTTTTCAGGACTTCAACTGCGTCTTTCTTATTATCCTCAACTCCTATAATTCCTCTCTTCACTCCAAGAACATACATTAAAATACGTAAACCCTCTATTATTAGTTCTGGTTTTTCTAACATCAATCTATAATCAATAGTCAAGTAAGGCTCACATTCTGCCCCATTTAAAATAACAGTATCTATCTTCTTCTCAGGAGGAGGAGAAACCTTAACATGAGTAGGAAAAGCTGCACCTCCAAGACCAACAATACCAGCTTCTCTAATTCTAGTTTTAATCTCATCAGGTGAAAGATTTTGCCAATTTAAAGAAGGAGTAATTTCGGGATAAACTTCATCCTTTCCATCAGGTTCTATTTCTATGCCTAAGATCTGTTTTCCTGTTGGATGAGGATAAAGACCAATTCTTTTAACAATACCTGAGGTAGGAGCATGAATAGGGGCTGAAACATATGCTTGTTTATCTCCTATTTTTTGCCCTTTATATACATAATCTTTCACTTTCACTAAGGGATCATTAGGAGCTCCTGTGTGCTGCCATGTAAAAATGATCAGTTTATCTGGAAGAGGTAATCTAGATATAGGTATATCCTTAGAAAGTTCCTTCTTTTCAGGAGGATGTACACCGCCTTTAAAACTAAGCCCCTTCATGTGGACCTCCTAGTTATTCTAAAGTCTTATATCTCTCCTGTAAAAATTCAAATTTCTTCTTAAGATTTTCTAATTTCTCTTTTTCTTTTTCAACAACCTCTGTAGGAGCTTTTTCTATGAAATTTTTATCTGACAAACGCTTTTCTATCTTCTCTATTAATAAAGAGACATCATCTATTTCTTTTTTCACTTTTTCGCGCTCTTTATTTATATCTATTAAACCTTCTAAATTCACATAATAATTCACATCCTCTACAATCTTATGGGCTACATGTTTGAGATCTTTCTTTTCTAAAGTACTAGAGAGCTTAGCCTTTGCAAGAGTATAGAAGTAACCGGAATATCCTTGAAGAAGAACCTCCTTATATTTATTAGGTGTGCTAAATTCCACATTAATAACTTCATTAGGTAAAATATTAAATTCTGATCTTATTGCTCTTATACTTCTTATAGAGTCCATAAGGAATATCATATCTCTTTCGGCTTCTTCGTCTATTAATGATTCATTTGGTTCTGGCCATTTCGAAATCATTATACTCTCATCAGTTGATGGGAGCTTTTGCCATATCTCTTCTGTAATAAAAGGCATAACGGGATGTAAAAGTTGCATACTTTCTTTTAATACTCTCCAAAGAATAACTTGTGCAATTAATTTACTCTCTGGATCTTCGGTACTAGAAAGTCTCGGCTTTGAAAGCTCAATATACCAATCACAAAATTCGGACCAAAAGAAGTTATAAATAGTCTTAACATATTCACTAAACCTAAAATTCTCCAGATGCTCAGTAACCTCACGAATTACTTTCTGCAACCTAGTTAATATCCATTTATCACTCAAAGATAAGGAGTGCTTACTAAGATCCACCTCATTGTAATTTAAATTAAAATCTAAATTTGAGATTACAAATCTTGCAGCATTCCATATTTTATTTGTGAAATTCTTAGTATTCTCAAAATTCTCCTCATGGAATCTCAGATCCTGCATTTCGGTACACTGAATAGCAAGACCAAATCTTGTTACATCCGCCCCATATTTATTTATGAGTTCTAAGGGATCTACACCAGTCCCTTTAGATTTACTCATTCTTTTACCTTCCCTAGTGAGAACCGTAGGATGCACATAAACATAATAAAATGGAATGTCTCCTTTAAACTCAAGCCCCATCATAATCATTCTGGCAACCCAGAGGTTTATAATGTCTCTTGCAGTACTTAGAACTGAAGTAGGATAAAAATAATTCAAATCTTCAGTATCCTCAGGCCATCCTAAGGTTCCAAGAGGCCACAATGCCGAACTAAACCAGGTATCTAATACATCTTCATCTTGTTTTAGGTTTTTAGAACCACATTTTTCGCATTTTTCGGGTTGTTTTTCCTCTACATTGATATGCCCACAATCTTCGCAATACCATGCTGGTATCCTATGTCCCCACCAAAGCTGTCTTGAAAGACACCAATCTTTTATGTTATACATCCAATCAAAATAAACCTTCTTCCAGCGATCAGGTACAAATTTAACTTCTCCTTTTTCTACAACTTCTATAGCAGGCTTTGCAATATTTTCCATTCTCATAAACCATTGCTTCGAAATTAAAGGTTCAATAGGAGTTCCACATCTATCGCAAGTGGCAAGATCATGTATATAAGGTTCTTTTTTCAATAAATATCCTTCTTTTTCTAAATCTTCCTCAATTTTCTTCCTACATTCAAAAACATTCAATCCTTTGTATCTTCCTGCATTTTCATTCATTATTCCATTTTCGTCTATAACAGAGATAAATTCTAAATTATGTTTTTTACCAATCTCAAAATCATCAGCATCATGAGCTGGTGTAACTTTTAATGCTCCTGTACCAAAAGAGGGATCCACATGCTCATCAGCAATTATTGGAATTACCCTTCCTACGAGAGGTAACACTACCTTTTTACCTATTAAATTTTTATATCTTTCATCTTCTGGATTAACTGCAACCGCTGTATCTCCAAGCATAGTTTCAGGTCTTGCTGTAGCTATTATCACATAACCATCCTCATTGTGTAAGGGATACTTTATATGCCAAAGAAAAGAATTCTCTTCCACATATTTTATTTCGAGATCAGAAAGAGCAGTTTTACAACGAGGACACCAGTTAATAATCCTTTCACCTTTATAGATATATCCTTTTTTGTATAACTCCACAAAAGCTTTTATGACAGCCCTCGAATAGACTTCATCCATAGTAAATCTAAATCTTTTCCAGTCACATGAAACTCCCAACCTCTTCAACTGTTCCACAATAGTATTTCCGTATTTCTCTTTCCATTGCCATACCCTTTCAAGAAACTTCTCTCTACCAAGATCCCATCTTGTTTTACCTTCTTTTAAGAGTTCCCTTTCCACTACCATCTGGGTGGCTATACCAGCATGATCTGTACCTGGTATCCACAAAGCATTAAACCCCTGCATTCTTCTCCATCTTATAAGAATATCTTGGATGGTAGCATTAAGAGCATGTCCCATATGAAGAGATCCAGTAATATTAGGAGGGGGCAACACTATGGAATAAGGTTTTTTGTTTTTGTCTACATCAGCATGAAAATAGTCCTTTTCAAGCCAATATTTATACCACTTATCTTCCACCTCATTAAAAGAATAGACCGAAGGCATACTCTCTTTCATTACTTACAGCCCCCTTTATCCAGCAAGCTTTTTTAATAACTCCTGAGAAATTTTCCCTCGATTATAAACCAGTTCAGGGGTTATTGTAAATCTCTTAATACCAAGATTAGGAAGTTCATACATTAAATCCAACATTAATTCCTCCATTACTGCTCTAAGTCCTCTTGCACCTGTAGCTTTCTCAAGAGCTTCCTTTACTATAGACCTCAAAGCTTCATCAGTAAAGTCAATCTCTACCCCTTCTATGGAGAGTAATGCTTTATATTGTTTAACAAGGGCATTTTTAGGTTCAGTTAAAATTTTCAAAAGGGCTTCCTCACTTAAAGGCTCTAATACTGCAACTACAGGGAATCTTCCTACAAATTCGGGAATCATCCCAAATTTAATAAGATCCTCGGGAATAATATGATTCAAGATTTGAGTTAGAGATTTACGATTTTTAGGCTCTATTTGAGCTCCAAATCCTATACTAGAAACATCCAATCTTTTCTCAACAATCTTTTCTATGCCCTCAAAGGATCCACCAGCTATAAACAATATATCCTTAGTATTTATCTGAATAAATTCTTGATAAGGATGTTTTCTTCCACCCTGAGGTGGAACATTTGCAATAGTACCTTCTACTATCCTTAAAAGAGCTTGTTGTACTCCTTCTCCTGAAACATCTCTGGTTATGGATGGATTTTCAGATTTTCTTGAGATTTTATCTATTTCATCTATGTAAACAATCCCCTTTTCGGCCCTTTTGATATCCCAATCTGCATTCTGAATTAATCTTAAAAGAATATTTTCTACATCTTCACCCACATATCCAGCTTCTGTTAATGTTGTAGCATCAGCTATAGCAAAAGGTACCTTAAGAAACTTAGCTAATGTCTCTGCCAACAGGGTTTTTCCCAACTCCCGTAGGACCAATAAGCAAAATATTGCTTTTTTGTATTTCCACATCTTCTGTTATTTTGGATTTCATAAATATTCGTTTATAATGATTATAAACAGCAACTGATAAAATTTTCTTAGCCCTCTCTTGTCCTATCACATACTGGTCAAGAAAATTTTTTATCTCATGAGGCTTTGGCAAAACAAAATCTTCAAATTCCTCAGTTACGTCCTCTTCTTCATCCTCTTCTATGATGTCATAAGCTAATTTCACACATTCGTCACATATATATACACCTGGTCCTGCAATTAATTTTTTAACCTCTTTTTGTGTCCTTCCACAGAAAGAACAGCGAATATCTCTATCGCTCATAGATCATCTCCTATTCTTTTTTACTTTCTAAAACCTCATCCACAATACCATACTCTTTTGCTTCATAAGCAGACATAAAGAAATCTCTATCAGTATCTCTTTCAATCTTTTCTATAGGTTGACCAGTATGGTGGGCTAAAATTTCGTTTAAAACTCTCTTGATTTTTAAAATCTCCCTAGTGTGGATCTCTATATCAGCTGCAGGTCCATAAGCTCCTCCAAGAGGTTGATGAATCATCACTCTCGAGTGAGGTAATGCATATCGCTTGCCTTTATCTCCTGCAGCAAGCAAGATAGCAGCCATACTTGCAGCTTGTCCTACACACACTGTAGCCACCTTAGGCTTTATGTGTCTCATAGTATCATATATGGCAAGGCCTGCGGAAACCTCACCACCTGGACTATTTATGTAAAGATATATATCCTTCTCAGGATCTTCTGATTCTAAAAATAAAAGCTGAGCAACTACTAAATTTGCTACCTCATCATTAATTGCTGTTCCTAAAAAAACTATTCTACTTTTTAAAAGGCGAGAGTATATATCATAGGCTCTTTCGCCCCTTGGGGTCTGTTCAATTACAATTGGAACTAACATTTCTCATCATTCCTCCTCTACAACATTTTCTTTTATCAAAAATTCCCTCACTTTTTCTCTAAGCATATTTCTTTTTAAAGTGTTAATTATACCTTCCCTCTCTAACTCTCTTCTAATTTCTTTATAATCCTTACCCTCATTTTCTGCAATTTCTTTTATCACATTTTCTACCTCTTCTTCGGAAACCTCAATATTCTCAACCTCAGCAATTTTATCAAGAATCATTTCTATTTTAATTCTTCTCCTTGCGTCCTCTATTACATTGTTTACAAATTCATCTCTATTAATACCCCTTTGGGCAAGATAGTCTTCCAAATTTAAGCCTTTTTTATTTAGTTCGCTAAGAAATTCTTTCAATATATTTTCTGCCAAATAATGCACATAACTTAGAGGAGGATCAAGTTCAGTAGTCTCCAATATTTTATCCAGTATCTCTGCAAAAAGCCTATCTTCCTCTACTCTTTCTCTCTCTTCTCTAATACTTTCTTTCACTCTTTCTCTAAACTCCTCTAAAGAATTCGCATTTACTTTCTGAAGAAAAGTTTCTTTGTCGGGTTTTTCATATCTCCAAATCTTCTTAACTCTCCATTTTAAAGGTAATGTCTGCCCAGCAATTTCCTTCTCATAAAAATCTTCAGGAAAATTTACTTCTATGATTTTCTCTTCCCCTACCCTCATTCCAATTAATTTTTCTTCTAAATCTGGTAGCATCTGCCCATTAAGAGTAAACCATAAAGGCGGAAGTTGAATACCATCTTCTTTTTCCCTTTCAAGATAAACCACGTCACCTTTCTCTACACTTCCATCTTCCACAGAATTTAACTTACTGAGTTGAAGTTCAATTTGTTCTATTACTCTATCAACCTCTTCTTCTGAAACCTCAATTTTTTCTCTCTTTATTGAAAAGCCCTTATAATCCCCAAGCTTAAATTCAGGGGGTATCTCAATCACAATAGAGAATTTCAAATTTTCGTTTTCTTTCCAACCTTCAGGTAACAAATCAAAATAAGGATCTTGTAAAGGTGTGAGTTTTTCGTTTTTAAGAATCATATTTAAAATATCTCTCGCAACTATTCTTATTGCCTCATCCTCAAAAGCCTCACTACCCAAGTACTTTTCAAGTACAGGACGAGGTGTATAACCCTTCCTAAAACCAGGAACCTGATATCTTTTTACTAAATTTTTATAAGCCCTTTCTAAACTCTGCTCTCTTTCTTTTGCATCTACCTCTACGTTTACTTTTATTCTGCTTCCTTGAAGTTTTTCTATCTCGTATTTGAAACTTGATTCATTAATTGGCATCAATCTAACCTCCCTATAACCTCAGATGTAAATCTGAGGCTGTTTAATACATTATATATAAAATTTTGGAGCGGGAGACGGGATTTGAACCCGCGGCCTTCTCCTTGGCAAGGAGACGCTCTACCCCTGAGCTACTCCCGCACCCAAATTCTTCACTACTTTTTGGTGCGAGGGGTGGGATTTGAACCCACACGGGAAATCCCACTAGATCCTAAGTCTAGCGCGTCTGCCATTCCGCCACCCTCGCACAACTGGTGAGCCGTGCAGGAGTCGAACCTGCAA